>Ga0164293_10001941_pt1 | contig 17491 bp, 13 predicted proteins | sample GEODES118metaG_FD_111487 | JGI IMG/M metagenome (GOLD analysis project Ga0164293, IMG submission 111487) | Eutrophic lake water microbial communities from Lake Mendota, Wisconsin, USA - GEODES118 metaG | ecosystem: Environmental > Aquatic > Freshwater > Lake | place: USA: Lake Mendota...
ACCGAGAGCAATTTGCACACATGAGCCATCCAGGGAACTTAACAATCGTCATCCTACGTAGATAACGAATAGGTGTTTCCCTTAGGTGTAAGGGATTATCGCGGGGTGTTAAAACTTCTGGGTTGATTTGACTTTCTATTAAGCAATTTTTGTTCCTCAAAGATTGTCTTGCCCCCAGTTGGCTTGTCGGCTTGTCCGACCGGTACGCAAGGTTCGTTAGCTATAATGAACCTGATTCACCAGTGACGCAAGGTCACAGGGGTCTTTCCAATCGCCTAGCCTCGGTTCCTAGCTTGAAACCATATTCACCAAGCGGCACGAGGCCGCTGGGGTCTTAACGGAACGAAAGTTGCAAATTCGAAAGTTTATGCAATACCAAACTTTTAACACCCCGGGATTGCCGCTATCTAAGCAGTCGGTTCAAAAATCCTAGGGCTTTCGTGGTCTTTGACTCTTCCAAACGGATACTCGACCGTGAGATCGTTCGGAAGAAAGTCTTGCACCCGATGCTGAAGTCCAATAAAGAGAATACCGATTTGACCCGTCTGAAGCGTTTCTGCGATTCTTTGAGCGATGAACTGATCTCTTTGTGCTAGAAGAGATGACGTAAATTCGTCTTCCCTTCGATCGCTCGGTTCTGACATCTCTCGATACAGTCCCTCCGCCAAACTCTTCTTCACCGCTTCGTACTCCTTGATGAGAAGCTCGGTCGATTCGGTTCCAACGAGTTGCGTTCCTCTTTCCAACAACCATTTCACCAATTTGTGGTTGGCACTACCTTTCGAAGCCAACTCGTCGACGATCCGGTGCTCGATGATTCGTTCGGGGTTTCCCGTGTAAGGCAGAGCGTCCTGAAAAACGAAAGTGTTTGAGTAATCGATGTTCCAGGATTTGATTCCTAGTCTCAATTCTTCCCAGAACGCGTCTAGTACTCTTTGGTTTTGCTCCAAAGTTTGGTTTTGCAAGAACTGACTTTTCACGTCGCGAATAGGTTGCTCCAACGTACCCAAATCATGTCTCGAATGTACGATCGGAATGATATATAGATGTCGCATCGCATCAGTCACCGTGTTTGAGGCTGCCAGCCCATTGCGGATTCTAGTAGACAAGCCGGCAGCCTGCCCATCATGAAACCTACTTCATAGCAGCCACATCTGCAAACGAAACTGGCTGAATTGACGCAGCAAAGGTACTGATCGGAACCATTCGTTTGTTTGGGCCGGTCTTTTCGGTTGAAGCGTTTGCTGATGAAGAGGTGAAAATCTGTCTGAGATACATCTCAATGGTCTCTGCTTCATCACGGTCGAGTTGGCTCCAAATCGCATTGATCAACTCGTTGAAATTTGCCTTCGCACACGGGGAATTGGCTTCAAAGTTCTCTGGTCGAGCAACAATGTTCTTCCCAATCCTCTTTCGCCACCAAGCCCTAAAGCTGGAAACGTCGCCCGGGGACGAAAGCAAGAAGCTTGCTAGGCCACGCAGCATAACCGAATTGTCTCGTATGCACGCCTCAAGCCCACGGTCGCCCAGTTGTTCTTTGTATGCCTGAGAAGAATTTACCGCAGCGGTAGAAATGCGTTCGGCCATAGAATTGCTATGTTCATTAATCTTGTATGCACCCGTGTAGGCTGGTGCAACGGACGCTAGCCCCATCAGCAATTCCGCAATCTCGGGATACTCTCGCAGTTGCTCGAGAATTCCACGCAAAAACTCGACAACCACCGAACCAGGCAACTTGCTAAATCGGACCTGTTCGACTTGGAAGTACTCATGAAGTGAAACCTCAGCAGCCGCTCCACCGATGATGGCGGCCTCGATGGTTTTTTGAATCAACAATTTTCCATCGCGTCGCCCCGCCTTGATACCACCCCGTTCTAACGACTCGTGCCTTGGAGCGGCTTGGTATCCACGTTCCACCGCGGAAATAGCAAATCGATCGGCATGTGCCGCCACGGCATACAATTTCGCATGACGATCAAAGCACTCCATCGCGTCATCCAAATACCCGCGTGCAATCTTGGCATCCTCGGGATCTGCGTGAGTTTCGATAACTCGGATCACCCGATCATATACTTGCTTCAAGATTCCGACATTAAATGGTAGGTTTGGTAATAAATACTTCGACAGGTAAGATCTGAACTCGAATCCGTTTACGCCAGCAGGACCGCTTGGAATCAGAGTTACTATCTTTGACAACACCAATCGAATGTCTCGGAAGGCGGCTCGCTTGTCGGCAGCGAATTGGCTGAAGTTTTCGATAGCCCAATTGGCAGACTCCGTCGATATCTTATCAACGACTTCGGATAATCGCATCGCGATTTCCGTTCGGCGCGCGACCTCCACCAATTGCAGGATCGCGTGTCTAAACACTTTAGCGGTGTCATCCTTCCAACGCGAGTCGACCACCTCCAACAACACCTTCAAACTGGACGCAAGAAGTCCTGAATGGGTCGATGGCATGTTGGGCAATACGATCTTGCACCAGATATCCGCGAGTTGATCAGCTCGAATTTCCGCCGGTCCGCAAGCATGAAGTATCGACAGTTCAGTGATCAATTGTCGATTGGCCATCGAAACCGCGGTTTGAAATTCATCCGTGCGAAGCAAACCTAGCGTTTCCCCTCGTTCCAATAGCTTAGCGGCAGCAGCATCAGCAATCTCACCAGCATGAGTGGTAAGTCGAACCGCCTGCAACAAATGACCAGAGCAGTCTGCCATCGTCTCAAACAAATCGCTCACCGCCATGGCGGCTTCAGGACCACAGCACTCTACAATCCCCTCGCGAAGAGCCAAGAACGACCAATACCAGACCTCTGAGTTGTACTCTACTTGACTCATGAGTCGCTCAATTAACCATCCAGCGAACTGCTTCTTCATCTCCAGAGGAGATGGAGTTTTCATGACCCTCGCAACCTCTTTGATTAGCAACTCAAAGTCTCGTTTGCACTTCGAAACACTGGAAACTCCGTACTGCGCCTTGACGTCTGGCATGATTGCCATAACCCGTTCCGCTGCAAACTCAGCAATACGGCGATGTGCTCGGTGAATAGTTCCGCTGTACGACGCTTGCCTAACGAAAGCGATCATCTGTTCGAAAACGGTATCAACGAAAGGGTGTGATTGCAATGGAAGTTCTCGGTGTGCCCCCTGTTGAAGAAAGTGCAAGAAAACCTCCATATGATGACCGGTAACATTGGATGCATCGAGATGGCCGACTAGCCATGACAACACTTTCTCGAATACGATTTCACAGGAGCCTTCACGTACAGCTTGTGCTGCATATCGCAATAGAATTCGCCCGTCTTGATGCCCTTTTTTGCGTCTCATCGAACCAGATGGGCCCTCAAAACCCGGTGTAATGTCACAAAAGGCATGGGTGGCGTAGTCTACTATCTCGAACTCAAATTGTTGAATTAGCTTGGATACGAGCATTCTATGAGGAAGCTCCAACGAAGCCCCTAACGCCTGCTCGTTTTCGAGCGAGGTGAAGTAGCGACCTTCCGCTGCGGTCATGATTTTCGAGAATGCACTGTTCATAGCTCTTCCTTTATTTGGTTCGATAGCCGAATCGCTTTGCCAACTGCGGATCAATTAGTATCTGATGCCCTTCAGTTGGACTTAGCAAGTTCGAGCCATTCAAGATTGGAGGGTTAGTAAATGGTCCAGAATCTCTTGGTGTGATTTCGGACTGGTTTTCCAAGAACGAAGCGAGTCGATTCGCTTTGGATCGGAAAGCAAAAATCGACTGCTGCTAAATCCATCCTTTTCACTTTGCGATTGGAAGCAGTCGACATCTTTTGCGATAAAGTGAGAGAACATGCCAGCGATGATACCTGCCGTCAAAATATCCGCTGGATAACTTAGCTTCCCGTCCGTAATGTCTGCCATGATGGCTCCCTCGAGCGAGAGATCTATGACTCCTCGATCGAAATGATAATAATCGATCGCGAGAACACCCCATCCATTATGTCCGAATTCTTGAATGACCAAACTCTGGAAGAAAGCTAATGGAAAATCTTTAACAGGCATTGCGTAAAACTCAGACCACGCATCTTCCAATCCTTTTCCGAAATTCCGCCCCCATTTTCTACCACAGTGATAGAGAACGGCTTCGACTCTATCACCACATTCTTTCTCAAGAGCTCGATGAAGTCCCAAGAGGAAGTCATTGGTCAATGCAATCATCCGACGTCCAGACCGGTTCACGAGAACTCCGGTTTCCACATTTGCGGTCATATACAATTTCTCAACATAGTAGTTTCGGAATTCTATTTCGCTCGAGCTTTGCATATACGATATTTAGGTTAGTGGTTTTCAATAGACTCTATGACTACTAGGGTGTTTCAATTGGATTCAGTCTTTTCTTTAGACAGCAGGTGTAGCAGGTGCAGGAAAATCCGACATAACCTCTATGGTTCTATCCAGGTAGGGTTCAAACGCGGCGTACGCATCAGGCGGCAGACTTTGCCGAAACCCCTGCTTCAAATAGGTGTACGTATCGCGATTAAACTCTGGGGTGAAGTTGAGACCTGCGAGGATGGTTCTCAACCAGAAAAGTAATTTCTCTTCGAGAATTCCCATTTCATCGAGCAACATTGCTTGCGCCATGAACCGAGTTGTCAATTGCACATCACGAAATGCTTTCGCCCATGCGCTACCGTGATACTTGTCAAAGTTCGGGTAGCGTTTTCGTGTATTATCGATGCAGAATCGCACAGCCGCCTCCTCATTGGATTCGATCAAGCCGACTATCCGAAAACGCTCGGGAAACCCATTGGTATATTCCAATACTTCCTGACGCTCTTCAGCGGTCATATATCTACTATCGCCGCCTACCAAAATTTCTGAGATTCGATTGTTCATAGTCTTCGTCTTTTTCTGAACCAATTCCTATCGATGTGATGGACTCTATGGATTCGATTGTTGAAGCTTTTCCCTCAAGGCTAAATTCTCTAGATTGAGAGCAATAATTCGGTTGGCCATTTGCTCCATTGGATCTACACCTATCTGTTCGCCTCGAACCTGTGCCAATTCCATGTTGAGTTCAACAACCAATCGTTCCAACTGCAAGAGATAATCATCTTGCGACTGTTCAACTTTTGGATGCATACTCGCCGATTTCGCGAATGATACTCGCTCCGTCATCTGAAAAGTCGAGCTCAGATGGGGCTTTTGTTTTCCAGTTCGGTCGGCATCGCTAGACTTTTGCGTTGCTATTCGCGCCGCACTTGCGTCTTCTCGGCTTGTAGTTTCTATTGCGGCACGACTTGAGTCCTCGCTGATTTCTTGTGCCTTACTTGCAGGCACCGTCTCCACTGCAGATGGACCGAGTCGGTCCGCGTTGGGAACGATATCCAACTTCTCTAAACGAACAACTTCAGATTTTGGCGATAGTCCAGAATCCTGCTTGGATTCGTGCTCCGTACTACTTTGTGAACGATCCAACTCTGGACGATTTTCCGTTGTATATTCGATTATCGCAACCGGTTGCTCATCAACCTTCCGTTCCTCCTTGGCGATGCTTCGCTCTTCAGAGACAGTAGGAGTTGGAGTGACTTCCAGAGAGACATCATCGGAGCGATTTGCCGCAGCAGAGGATCCCGCTTGGGCAATCTCAACCACATCGGATAGTATCTTGCCGTCCTGCGACTCTAACTTCATAGGCTCCGACGGACTTTCCGTTGCTGGTTCGTGGACCAACGCAGGAGCCCCCTCGTCTCCCGTGACGCTCTTTGCTGTTTCTGCATCCGACGGCAATGCTTCCTTGATGTCCACCCATGGCTTGCATTCTGGTCTCTTAAATGCTGTATCGTTGGACCAATTGATCGCTTGAGTAAGCTGTCCCACTAGCAGTGGCCCAAGATTCAATACATGCAACGAGCCCCGATTGGCATTCGCAGCGCTTGGTTGGCTATTCGTGTTTTGTCTTTCAGACACCATGTTTTCGAACTATCCCTTCAGTTGCTTTCAGGTTGCTGTGAGCTACTTGATGGCAACCATTCCAGATTGGCGTCTTCCGAACATGTTGAAACTATTCTGCATTCTTACTTTATGCATTACGTACCTTCTTCATGATGTCCTTACCCGTGGCCCCTTGGCTTCGCCAAAAAGCAGCGGCATTCACTCGTTCGGCGTGAGAAATCAAAAACTTACAATGATCCGCCCCCATGGCATAACATTGGATTTCCACACAACCAAAGTCTTTGCGAGAAAGAACGCTAAAAACTGCGGAAAAGAGACCGGCATAGAAATAACACACCACTGCACCTATGTCTCCAAGCGTCTTCGCAACAGCAGATTCGTACAACTCGATGAAAAGCATATCCCGTTTTGCTTCCCGAAAATCGAACTGCCACGTCCCCCAGCCTTCGATGGTGAGTGGCCACCACCATGTTTCGAGCATCATTCCCATACCCATCTTTGTAAAATCGACCTCGAATTCTCCTTGAGAGCGTTTCACAAAGTTTCGCATATCCTCCATGCCCCAGGCATAGCCGGTTTCGTACATAACCATGCCTGCCTTTTCGCCAACCTCGTCCTCTAACCCTCCCAAGACACCTGTGATGAAGTCTTCGGTAACACGAAGGATCCGCTGGCCATAGACATTGGTGATGATTCCACGTTGTCGGTCCCGTTGGTAGAACTGTTCTGATGTGTAGTAATTATGTTTGAACGGCTGGACACCTGGCGTCATCCGAATGGAGTCTCGGATCTTGTCATCCGCCTTTTCGTTTCGAATTCGGACGAGCGATTTCGAATCGGGCGTACCAGAAAGTATCTCGACAAATTGCTTGGTCTTCTCTTCTGCACTCGTAGGAGTTATCATGGAAATGCTTTAACCTTGGTAGTAGTCATGAGTCCAGGAACAGATACCTGGACCGCGAGATGCGTTTAAGCCGTTCTTCGTTGTTGTTCGATTTGCTTGGGATCTTCTGTCAGTAGCGCAGCGTACAGTTTGTTGAGAAGTTCCATGAACGTTACAGCGCCCTCAGTTAGGTCGCCGACGGTCGCCTCGTCGAGGTTTGCACCGTCAACCTTTTCTTTGAATGTTCTAACGCGGGAGGGAGTTTGAGCAGCTCCTTCGGTGTGATACTCAATTCCTGCAGTTTCTCCCGGTGCTATTCCCAACGTCTTGCTCAAAGGCTTGGCAATGACAAGCGAACCCATTCTGGATCCTTCCAGGACATATATACAACCTAAAAGCGCAAAGGGCTTTTGTTTTGCCCAATCGCGTAGTTGATTAACGATCGCCAGCGTCTCGCTCATGGGCTGGAAGGTAACGACCTTGCATCCGAACGCTCTCAAGTCACGTGTAATGGTGTTGGTTCGGACCATTTCCGATGTAAAGTAGTTGGAGACTTCAACTGCCTGCTGAACCAAGCTTTCGAGTTCGTCGTGAATATGCCATAGTTGAACCAGTCCATTGGCATACTCGGATCGACTTATCGAGCCATCCATCATCCCTTTCGAAAACGGAGTCAATTCGATTTGTTGATGCGATTCGGAAATCGCCGCACGAACCATATTCATTACGCTCATCTTTAACCTCTTGGTTTTGCGAATAAGAAGTCCCTCATAAAGGACTCTGTCCAATCGGGACCAAACAACTTGCTTAGAAATTTGTTACCTGGACTGCTCTGCATGTGATGATGCTGATAAGCCTGAAGCTTATCCAAAGCGCTCTCATCTCTTTCCATGGCAGCTAAGTCGGAACCAACCGATTTGTTGACGAACCCTTTCAAATAGGCGTCGAGATAGACCGTGTAGCACTCTTCCACTTGATGAAAGCAATCCACAGGGACGTTTCTAGCATAGGTGTAGTTACCCTGCGATGACTCGATCGCCCAAATGGGTGGATCTTCGTTGCATGGTAGCCCAGCAAATCTCGGAGCAATACCGCCTGTCAACATGGAGGTATCGTCAAGAATAGACGAAGATTCAATCACCGGCGTTTGAACATCCACAAACGCTACGCGAACTTCCGTTCCAACTGCAATGAGCTCCGCAGCGAACACGGGCATGTGAGTGGGACGATTAGGAAATACCCATGTATTGATTATCTGATTCTTCGGACCGTGAATGTACACCATTCGCAGACTGCCGATGGGTCTTGACGCAATTTGAATGGACCATTGCGACGCATGCAGCTCGATCTTACCATGCAGAGAATCTCTTCTCAGGAACTGACTAGGTACCAAGTGTGATTCGTCTAGTTGATTTCGCATCCTAGACTTCGTTTGATCAACCAACGGTTCAAACGAGACGTTCTCTTGATGGGTGGCACGCGACGTCTTTTTCGACATGAACCTTGAGAACAAACTGAGCCGACTATGCTCTGTCGAAGATCGAGAGTAATATTCGACTGGAAAGTAATCTAGTGTGAAGTTTGGATGCATGGCTATCAATCGCCGGTATTCGAATTTGTGCCAGGTCGGAATGATCTCTTGCCGAAACCGAACTCCGGCAACATTCGTTGCTGAGTGATCGTCATTTAACTGCTTCAAATCGCGTCAAAATTATAGAAGGCAATTCGACCACAACTCCAGACCATGTATTTTGAAGGCTTTTAGCCTCCATGTAAGTGTTAACCTTAGTTAAATGACACCGGCGAATGGATAACATCCTCGCCGGGAGATCATTTGCTTACATGCAACATAGTGTGCAATTCAGTGCAATATCAATTAGCCAGTTCATTTTTGAGGATCTTTGATGCGAACTATACATCATGCTGTGGTAAGGACAGCTAGCGTTTACGACGATCTCGTTGACCGTTTCCACTCAGGCTACATTCGTAGACAAAGTACCCAATGGATAACTTTCAAGATACAGAATTGCTTACGGAATTCGTGGCTGAAAGCTTACAAGGGCTTAGTAGCGTCGAACAGGATCTGATGTCTCTTGAATCAGACAGTGGCAAGGATACAGCACTCGTCAATCGTATTTTCCGTGCCGTACACTCGATCAAAGGCACTGGATCGTACATGGGGCTCGACAACCTCGTTCGCCTTAGTCACCTTGCTGAAACACTTCTCGATCAAATAAGAAGCGGGGAAAGACAAGCCACTCCCGAAGTGACCGATGCCATTCTTGCGGCTGTCGATGATCTGGTTGCTATGCTCAACGCTTCGGATGTCGGCAAGAGCTACGATAGCCAGAACGCAATGGCCAAGCTCAACAAAATCCTTGGTATATCAACAACAGAAGAATCTTCTCGCCCCAAGACTCCGTCACCTAAGGAAACAACGGCTAAAACAACCGAGTCGAAGCCGTCATCAGAATCCAATAAGCGCTCTATGATTGAGGATGCGGATCCTGAGCTGTTGGCTGAATTCGTTGTCGAAGGGATACAAGGATTAACAGATATTGAATCTGACTTGCTCTCCCTAGAAACAGATGGAAGCACGGATTTCGAATTGGTCAACCGAATCTTCCGGGCAGTCCATACCATCAAGGGAAATGCCACATTCCTAAAGCTCACCAATCTAGTTGCCGTGGCTCACAAGGCGGAATCTCTCCTTGACCGAGTTAGGGCCGGCACAGAATCGGCGAATGCCGTTGTGACCGACGCGGTCCTTGCTGCGGTTGATGCGTTAAAGTCAATGCTCCAAACGCCGGATATCGGAGCTAATTTTGATTGCCAAGTACCGCTTTCTAAACTAGATGCCGCCTTGAACGGCAAATCGAATAGTAGCGACCCCGGTTTCTTGAACGAAGACGATGTACTAAAGATTCAGAAGGGGGTGAGCAAGAAGGGAGTCCTATTTCGACTCACCTTCGAATTGGAAGCCATTCGGCAAGCCATCGATGTGAAAGAGGGAGTGGTCGTGGGCTTCTCGAGCCTAGGAAAGATTCTTCACAGCTCGATTCCAATGGAAAAGATCGACACCTTGGCTGGCGGCGTCTGTACCCTTTACTTGGAAACAGTTTTGGCTGCAGACATGCTCTGCGATCATTTTTGCCTCAAAGCCGATCAAGTTTGCAAGGTTGATACTTCAACACTTAAAGCGACGAGCCAAAATTCCGCGGACAATGTCGATGGTAGGAAAGCATTACTTCAGGGTTCAGCTTCCGCAAAAGTCGATGAGAAGGCTGACGGTCCGAAACCTACGATTCCCGCTTCTACGACGTCCATTACCTCGCCCCAGTCGATCGAATCGAAATCACCTCCTAAAAGTGAATCCAAAACCGCATCCGATAAGCAAGCTGTCGATCAATCGATGCGTGTTCCTGTTCACATTCTCAACAAGTTGTTGGAGTGGACAGGAACGATGGTGATGGCTCGCAATCAACTGATGAACGAGTATGACTTTCGCGGAAATGCAGCATTTAGAACTCTTTCTCAATCCATTTCTGGTGTTCACGAAACGGTCATTGAAACCCGAATGCAAACTACGGGTTCACTCTTCGAACGATATCGACGAATTGTACGAGATCTCTCAAGACAACTCAACAAAGAGGTCGCACTACACATCGAGGGAGGCGACCTCGAACTAGATCGAACCATCTTGGAGAGTTTCGCCGATCCGCTTACCCATTTGGTTCGAAACTCTCTGGATCATGCCTTAGAAACTCCCGCCGAACGTGAGGCTGCCGGCAAGAATCGCCAAGGCAACATCTACCTGCGTTCGTTTGTTCACAGCGGCGAGATAATTTTAGCAGTAGAGGACGACGGCAGGGGCATCTCGGCAGATCGCGTTTGCGAGAAAGCCGTTAGCAAAGGTGTGATAACTCAGGACCAAGCCAATCAACTTTCTGAGCACCAAAAAGTAATGCTAATTTTCCAGCCAGGCTTCTCTACGAAAGATCAAGCGACCGACGTCTCGGGCCGCGGCGTCGGAATGGATGTGGTTCGAAATAATATCGAATCTGTGGGTGGTTCAATCGATGTCGTTACAAAAGTTGGGACAGGAACGACATTCTCCGCCATTTTGCCACTCGCGAAAGCGCTAGTGTCCTCCTCATTAACCAAAGCCCTAGTCATCGAGATCGATGATGAGCAATTCGCGATTCCCGAAACAGCGATAAGCGAAATCATTCAATACGATGAAAAGGCTATCGCAAACATCGTTCAAGTGGATGGAGAAAACGTTTTTCAACTCAGAGACCAGTTAGTCGCACTTCTCGATCTACGCGGCGCCCTTAGCCTGGACACAAAATGCAACCGGGACAAGCAGACCTGCTTAGTAATTCTACAGTATCGCAAACATCAGTTTGGCGCCATTGTTGATCGCGTACTCGGGATTCAAGAAATCATCGTTCGCGAAACACCGAAGCTATTGGCGAGCTGTGGAGTTTTTTCTGGGCATACCGTCTTAGGCACCGGGCGTGTTTCACTCATTCTTGATATACACGGCCTAGTCAACAAACTCTCTCTACGGTTTGTTGATCAGAAAACGGCATCTGAAAACAGGCCACGGAGTACAGACCATTTAGGTATAGTAAAAAACGGTAAAAACCTACCAAAGCAGAAGATGGTCGTGTTCAGCTATTCTGACAAAGAGTTCTTTGCAATCCCGCTCGAACTTGTTGCAATCATAGAGCGCATTTCTCTTGGTTCCTTGCGAAAAATCGGGAACAAGGAGTACTGTCAGATCAAAAATGAAACCGTCTCCATTATGAGGTTGGATTCCTTTCTACCGATCACAGCATTTAATCCAGCGAACCAGGATTGCTGCTTGATCCGACCTGCGGCCGTCTCTTTTCCGATTGGGATTCTTACCGGCCCCAACATTACCGTCATCGAAGTTGACGACAACTTTGAATCGAGACTTGACGACAATCAGGGCATTGTTGGCACTTTTCTACACAATGAAAACTTGGTGATGCTGCTGGATGTGTTCAGTGTTTTCGAGAGACATGCGCCTGACAAGATTAAGAAGCAGGATGAGAAAACAATCAACGCAAAAATCCTGGTGGCTGAGGATAGTCTATTCTTCCGCAAACTAATAAACCAATACATAACTCGCGAAGAATGGACCGTGGAAATCGTAGAAGATGGTCTCGAAGCATGGAATAAACTTTGTGCCGAGCCAAATCGCTATGACCTTGTCATCTCCGATATCAACATGCCACGCATGGACGGCTTCCAGTTGGCGACAAAGATTCGTGAAGACAAGCGGTTTGATGCACTACCTCTGGTAGCGCTAACAACCCTATCTGACGACCACTTCCGTGAGAAGGGGTTGAGCCTTGGCTTTGATCGGTACGTCATCAAGATAGACAAGAACCACGTCCGATCTACTGTGGCGGAATGTCTGCAGATCCGCAGAAAGTAAACGAACTCAGAGGTATTCGAAACGATGCAGATCTCAACTTTCAATATAAGAAATGAAGCGTTCGCGATCCACTCGCTTCTTGTAGAAGAGTACTTCAGGCCTCTTCCCATTACGAAGGTCCCTGGGGCGGATCCAAGAATTGATGGATTAGTCAACATCCGTGGAAGAACGGCGGTTGTTGTGAATATGCGGCGTTGTTTCGAAGTTCCAGCAAGGGAATCGACCGCTCACGGTGAAATGATTCTCTTGGAAACGACGCATAGACTGGTGAAAGAAGCCCTGGAAAGCAGACTCTATGCTTTTGACGAACCCATCGTACTCAACGTAGATTCCGTTTCTCAGATACATCACCTTTTGGATGAGGAAATTCATCCATCACCGCCTCACGTCAGCCAACCCTTTGTCGATGGCGTCATTCGCGTCCAAGACAAATACTTCACCCTAATCTCGATCCAAAAATTGATCGCATCCCTTCTTCAACCGGAAGCGCAGGTAAGAACATGATTATCGAACAAAAATCAGAAAACAAATTCAGCATATTCAACTCATTGATCACCAATGACCACCGCGAGTTCTATGAGAAGATCATCAATGAGTTAATTGGTGTTTCGCCGATCTGCAATCAAGGCAAATGTACAGCTGCTGCCATCAGCGAAACGGCGACCGAACAAGAACAAATCACGGACCTGATGGAGAGGGTAGAAACCTTCGCCGCAGAATTGCACGACGGAACAAAAAACTTGTTCGATCAATTCTATGCAGCCAAGGAAGAGTTTTGTCGTTCCATTTATTGCACCACGGCATATATCAAAATCAATCTGATCGACCGCACCCTTCTGGAACGAACCTGCGATGTGATGTCATGGGCGGCGGAGACTGTCTTTGTCGAAACCTTGGAACGCATCAATAAGATCAGCCGTGCACTCGACAAACAACTCTTTGAAATGGGTGAGTACCTCGACGCCTCAAAAGCCGCCTTCGAAGTGCCAACGTTAGAGACGAATTGGACAATGAAGGACATTAGCCAATATGTGGACGATGTTCGAAGCTATCAGTCGCGCAAACTAGAGTTAATGCTGCAATCTGAAGTTTATCAATCCTTCAAACAAAAGGTGGATTCCCTTGCGGAACAGCTCGGCAAAGGAAAGAGCCAAGAAGCGACGTTGGCTATGCTCCAGAAGGTGATCAAAAACCTGGAAGAAGTACATCAGCTCGTCGCTCAGTCCTGTAGCAGACTGGAGGACATCGGAAGCTCCTACACGCTTTATCGGGATTTAATCATAACCACCACCGATGGAATTGTCGTTGCCAACGCGAACTCGAAACGACGTGCAGATGTTCTCGGTCGCTCCGTTGCCGATGAAACATGGTTTACCCGTGCCAAGGACACCGGCGACACAAATGAATACGCAATTGAAAAGACCAATCGCTCAATCATCGACTCTGAAAACAGCTTGGTTTTTAGTACCTCAATCAAGAGCGCATCCAAAAACGACCAAGTCGTAGGTGTGATGGGGGCATTCTTTGACCTCGCCGAAGAAGCTCGCATCATTCTTCAAGATTACATGCCAAAAACGGAAGATGGCGACACCGCGGAAGGTTGGTACTCATTCTTCACCGATTGCGAGGGAAAGGTCGTTGGCTCGAGCGATCCGAACATCATCGAAGTTGGAGATTATGCCCACTTGCCACGCGGACATCGAAAACTAACACCAGGGGGAAACATAAGCAGCTACGCAAGCATAGAAGGTAAGGACTCCTCTGTCTTTTCTGCAATGTCCGATGGCTATCTAGACTACGCCGGTCTGGGATGGAGCTCGCATCTGATTGTTCCCAGCAACGAAATTTTCGCAAGCGAATCCAATTGCCAAATCAATGGGATTAGTCCCGACGAACTCATGCGATCAAGACTAATCCCAGAGATCAATAAAGACACCTATGTAAAGGTCCAAGACGACAAACAATCAATCAAACTCATTTCGCTGAACGGAATTGTGTTTGCGTCCAAACTGGGGAAACGAGGTGTAGCTCTCGGACCGGTGTTCGAAAGAATTACAGAAACCGGCGACTTTGCGACAGCAAAAATGGAAGAACTGCTACGTGAAATGGCCTATGGGGAGTTGCGATTAAACTTGCAAACGCTCGAGACCTTTTCCAAACAAGCGATCGATCTGATTGATCGAAACTTATTCGAAAGATCCGCAGCCATACGCTGGTGGGCAACAGACAAATGTCTTTGGCAAGCACTGGTAGATCCAACCGATGAGAATGTCCAAGCGGCTGGGCGGCGATTGAGAGACATTAATGGTAGCTATTCGATGTATCGCAACTTGGTTATAGCCAATCGCATGGGGCGCGTCATTACCGCTTCGAATCCCGAACTTATACCTGACATGAAAGAAGCTCGAGTTGCAGACCATGCTTGGTTTACGAAATCCATGCGATGTAAAAACTTTGGCGAATACGCAGTCCAAGATGTTGGAGAGTCGGAATTGGAACGAGGCTCCAGAAGATCTCTAATCTATTCTGGGGCGGTCCGAGCTAATGGAGCTCGCGATGGTGAAATCGTAGGAGTTCTGGGGAGCCTTTTTGACTGGGTAACCGAATCAGGCAAGATCCTCAAGACTTGTCTTCCTAAAGATAGAAATGGAAAGCGAATACAGGGTTGCGTTGCTTTCTACGCAAATCGCAACTTTGAAGTTATTGAAACCTCCGACCCCCAAATCATTCCACTCGGTGCGACTCCAGAATTGCCTGCAGAACATCGCGAACTAGCAGCCGGTCAATCTGCATCTGGAGTATTCCGTCTGTGCGATCACATTTACATCATGGGTTCCTCGCGTAGCAAAGGCTATCGCGAATATCAGGGGCTCGGCTGGTCCGCTCACATATTGCGACCTCTTTTTTGAGATTGTGAACTCCACATGCCCAATCTAGAACGCCCCCCAAAAAACAACCTTTCAAGAATCGCTTTGCTTTTTTTATCGACTGGAGAATAACAACCATGGCGAACCCCTGCGATACATGCCCAACAAAAATTTGCTGCAATCCCAAAGGCCCAATCATTGTCGAAGGGGATGTCAATATTGTTGACAAATATGGTCGCCCATTATGCCCGGACAAAAAGAAGAAATCGCATGTTCTTTGCGGATGTGGGCAATCACTGAACAAACCCTTCTGTGATGGAAAACACAACAAGGCAGGTAGCGATGAAGATGATGACGCAATTAGCGACGAATAGACTCACTTTTTACCGTTGATCCAATCTTACCATTACGCCCTTTCGAAGCTGAGATTTGCTATGAATACTGACTTGCCGTTGGACGTAACAACATCGAGAGACATTCCTCGTCGACATCACTCTAAACAACTTGTTGCAACACTTGTTGCCTGGGATTCCTTCTTAGAAAAACTAGATCAAAGCGACGCTAATCACTTTAGCGATTTCCCAATTGAATCTCTCAACAACATCATCGCCGAAGCCTCGTTCCTCGGATTCCCTCAAACGGTCAAGCTTGCACGAGCCGTTAGACTCGCGATATTGCGATCCACGGAACACCCGACCTACTCGGGAGCGAATCGCCGACGCTTGTCTCGAGCGCTCGAAACATTAAAACAATCTGTCATGAACGACCCAAAACGAGTAGTTGGTCAGCCGAATGAATTGGTGCGAGAACTACAATCCGATTTCTCGCTGACTGATCACGAGTTAACCTCGCCACTCGAACTTGAAATCAAGGCTCTACCATCAGAGCTCACAACTGAAGTGAACGGGAAACAATCCTTTACGGAACACCGCGACATTGATGTGTATCGTAACTCTAGACTTGACTCACTAGACCAATGTTTCGAGGAAGAGTCCTGGATCGTATCACAGCTCGCAAGCCTGGCTGAGGATCTTGCCAGCGGTACTCACTGCAGTCACCCCGCGACTCGTTTGATGAATGTTCTGAAGAATCACAAACTCTTTAATCAGGTGGATCGGGTGTGCTTGGTAGGCAGAGTTGCAGGAGCGAATCAATTGGCGGTGGTCGATGCAAGTATGAGCGATCGATGCCCAGAGAACTCCCTAAAGAAGGGGTACTCTTGTTTTGTGAATCCAGAAGGCTCGCTTTTCAAAATGAAACCAGGAACCGTCCGGATGTTCGGCGATTGCGAACGCGTACTCTCATCATTTGCAGCCCAAGAAAAACCGGCGCAACGCTCCATTGCCCTCATCTCCGATTTAGGACTGCGAAGCGGCTTATGCCTAGCGCTCGGCCGGAGCTCGGAAGTCCAGGGATTTCTATTTCTCAATTCCGTGCAAGAGGATCTGTTCCAGGAGATTTCAATCAACTCCGCTCCCATACTCTCGCTCTTTGGCTTGATTGCGACGATTACGCTAGACACAAACGGTTTCCATCCATTGCCTAGAAATCACCCGCTTCGAAAAGATGTCATTCCAAAGTCATCAAACTTATTCGAACTCAATCGCTTCAGAACGCAATTGGAACAAGCTCTAGAGTTGCGGTGTCGCCCTGGCTATCAACCGACAATTAAGATCCGCCCCAAAGAGGAGTCGATACGCTTCCTCTATCTACCAACGACGATCGTGAATTCGCTAGCAGAATTGATCTCTCGAATTAGCGACGCCAAACAAGCCGTTCACGTTGATGTAGCGATCATACTCGGACAGGTACAAATCGGTTTTGATCACCACGTTGCATCATCCGACACGCGTGGCTTGACGTGGCTTTCGCGAATTGTTCAATCGGTCGATGTGGAATTCGCCAACAAGCCTGTTTCGATCAAAAAAACGGAGTCGCAGATTGTCGTTGAATTCCCTTTCGAGCCTCTTCCTTCCAGCCAGCAGGGCCTGCTGTATAGCACGGTCTACTAGGCACAAGCATTGTGGTAGCGTGTAAAGGTATGGAAATCTATCGTCAAACTTATGAGTCGTTTGGACACACGGGATTCCCTTACATGGTTATTGAATCCTATTCAGCGAACATGCTCATTTTATCAGGGAAAAGAGTTCGATAGGAACAGTGCAATATTCGCTTAAACCTATCTCTAGAACGTTTTCGATTGGTTATTGACTGGTATGACTCACACGAACTCGATACCCAAAGTGTTTGTTTTGGCGAAGACCAACGTGGCCTGCGACCGGATCACTCAGGCTTTGACATCGGAACCTGTCAGAGTTGTTCATTTCAGTGAAACACAAAAATACTCCG
>Ga0164293_10001943_pt1 | contig 17480 bp, 13 predicted proteins | sample GEODES118metaG_FD_111487 | JGI IMG/M metagenome (GOLD analysis project Ga0164293, IMG submission 111487) | Eutrophic lake water microbial communities from Lake Mendota, Wisconsin, USA - GEODES118 metaG | ecosystem: Environmental > Aquatic > Freshwater > Lake | place: USA: Lake Mendota...
GATTTGAACAAGTGGTCTTGTTGCATGGTGTGCGAGAAGTGAAAGAGTTGGCCTATCACGACTACATTACCAAAGAACTCACTCAAAATGAGTTTCTTGGCGAGATGGTCAGCAAGCAACTCTTGTACTATCCCACCGTCACGCGTGAAGCCTTTGAACACCAAGGTCGCGTGACAGAGTTGCTTGAAAACGGCACCATCAGTTCAGACCTCGGCATTCCTGCTTTAAATCCCGCAGAAGATCGGATCATGATTTGTGGCAGCCCTGAAATGTTGCGCGACCTCAAAGCAATGTGTGAAAAACGCGGCTTTGTAGAAGGCAATACCAGTATCCCTGGGCAGTTCGTGATAGAACGTGCTTTTGTTGAAAGCTAATACTTGAAAAATTTATCGACGCAGCGTTGGCTTGCCTTGCTTGCTTCAGCGTGCTTGGCCATGTTGGCATTTGGCATTGTTTATTTGCAAAACCATTTGGGCTTAGAGCCTTGCCCCATGTGCATTGTTCAGCGCTATGCCCTGATCGGTGTCCTTGTGTGGTGTCTTTTGGGCATCAGCTCCAATGCGCCGGTGCGCACATTTGCCATGACATGGCTCATTGCAATCACTTCGGGTTTTGGCGCCTTCGTAGCTGCACGTCAATCTTGGCTACAGTGGTACCCACCCGAGGTGGTGTCTTGCGGCCGCGATTTTTACGGCATGATTGAAAACTTCCCGCTTCAGCGAGCCATTCCCATGATTTTCAAGGGCAGTGGCGATTGCACCAAAATCGATTGGACATTTCTGGGGGGCTCTATCGCCAATTGGTCGTTTGCCGTTTTCATGAGCATCTTTTTTCTGATGATCTTTCTGCGACTGCGCGACGGCTTGTTGAGAACGACTCCAAACTTAGAAGCCTTAGAACCCCTTAGCTGAGTTTTTTAACCAGCACTTGGCTGCGGCGGTCCCAGTTGTATTTGCGCTTGCGGCCCTCAGGCAACCAGTCGGGGTCCATTTGAACAAATCCGCGCTTGATGAACCAATGCATGGTGCGAGTGGTGAGGACAAAAATACTGTCTAAGCCCATGGCGCGAGCCCGTTGTTCGACGCGTTTCAATATTTTTTCGCCATCACCCTGACCCTGGGATTGGGGTGACACCGTGAGGGCCGCCATTTCGGCGGTCTTGGCTTCAGCATACGGATACAGCGCAGCACAGGCAAAGATCACCCCGTCGTGCTCAATGATGGTGTAGTGGTCCACATCGCGTTCAATTTCTGTTCGATTGCGCTTCACCAAGGTGCCATCGTTTTCGAAGGGTTCAATGAGTTGAAGAATGCCGCCGACATCGTCCGATGTGGCTTCTCTGAGTTCTTCCAGTTTTTCATCAATCACCATGGTGCCAATGCCATCGTGCACATAAATTTCTAGCAACAAGGCCCCATCGACGGCAAAGGGCAAGATGTGGCTGCGTTCAACGCCTTCTTTGCAAGCCTTCACGCAGTGTTGTAAATAAAAACCGATGTCGGTGGGCGTGAGTGCTGGGGGTAGTTTTTTCAATAAACTTTCTGCAACAGCCAAAGGCAACTCAGTGTCAATCGGATTGTCTTCAGACTCAGGCTCTTCAGGGTTGATGCGCAGACCTGGAATTTCGGTCAAGAAAATAAGTTTGTCGGCTTGAAGTTCAATGGCCACACTGGTGGCCACTTCTTCCATCGACAAATTAAAAGCTTCGCCTGTTGGCGAAAAACCAAAAGGCGAGAGCAAAACCATGGCGCCCATTTTGAGGGTCTGGGTGATGCCAGCGACGTCGACTTTGCGAACCAGACCTGAGTGCTGAAAATCTACGCCATCGACAATCCCGACTGGGCGTGCGGTTAGAAAATTACCGCTGATTACTCGAACTGTAGAACCTGCCATGGGCGTGTTGGGCAAGCCTTGGCTGAAGGCTGCTTCAATTTCATAACGCAGTTGGCCGGCGGCTTCTTGCGCGCAATCTAGCGCCACCTCGTCGGTGATGCGAATGCCTTGAGAGTATTTGGGGACATGACCCTTGGCCATGAGTTGCTCATTCACTTGAGGCCTAAAGCCATGGACCAACACAATCTTCACGCCCATGCTTTGAATCAAGGCCAAATCTTGGGCCAAGTGTTGTAGCTTGCCTGCTGCGATGGCTTCACCTGCAATGCCCACGACAAAGGTTTTGCCACGGTGCATGTGGATGTAGGGTGCCACCGAGCGAAACCAAGGTACGAAGGTGAAGTTAAAGACAGTAGACATGAGCTTGTGGGTCTCTAGAAAGGGTCCAAGAAAGCGGATAATTCAAGGCTTACGCCATCCCTGATTTTTACAGAAGTTTTGCCATTGTCCGCTACCCCCTTGAAAATCGAGTTTCCCGAGTCTTTGCCGGTGTCTGCAAAGCGCGACGAAATCGCTCAGGCCATGGCGGATCACCAGGTCATCATCGTCTGCGGCGAGACGGGATCAGGCAAAACCACACAGTTGCCCAAGATTGCTTTGGCCCTTGGCCGCGGCAGGCTCAATGCCGCAGCGGGCCGGCGGGGCAAGTGGATCGGCCATACACAGCCAAGGCGCATTGCGGCCAGTAGCGTGGCCAAACGCATTGCGGAGGAACTTAAAACACCCCTAGGCGATGTGGTCGGCTACAAAATTCGATTTCAAGACCGCCTGTCAAAGGACGCGTCGGTCAAGCTCATGACCGACGGTATTTTGTTGGCCGAAACGCAAAACGACCCCCTCCTCGAGGCTTACGACACTCTGATCATTGACGAAGCCCACGAGCGAAGTCTGAACATTGACTTCTTGTTGGGCTACTTGCGTCAAATCTTGCCGCGCCGACCCGACCTCAAAGTGGTGGTCACTTCGGCCACCATCGATGCCGATCGTTTTGCTCAGCACTTTGCGTCTAGCAAGGGGCCTGCGCCAGTGATCATGGTCTCAGGCAGAACCTTTCCGGTTGAGATGCGGTGGCGTCCATTTGAAGAGACACGTGAGCACGACTTGAACGATGCCATTGCCGAGGCTGTCGACGAACTTTGGACTGGCAATGCCGCCGGTGACATCTTGGTCTTCTTGCCAGGCGAGCGTGAAATTCGAGAAGCAGCTGATCATTTGCGCAAACACATGTCACACAGCGCCGTCACACGGGGTGCCGAAGTACTGCCCTTGTTTTCGCGCTTGTCGCAAGCCGATCAAGAGCGGGTGTTCGATACACATTCAGGTAGACGCATTGTGCTGGCCACCAACGTAGCCGAAACCTCACTCACAGTGCCAGGCATTCGGTATGTGATTGATGTGGGTACCGCCCGCGTGAAGCGCTACAGCCTGCGCAGCAAGGTGGAGCAGCTCATGGTGGAGCCCATCAGCCAAGCGGCGGCCAATCAGCGCGCAGGCCGGTGCGGTCGTGTGGCCAACGGCATTTGCATTCGTCTCTACGAAGAAAAAGATTTCAACGGGCGCCCCCGTTTTACCGACCCAGAAATTTTGCGATCCTCCTTGGCGGGTGTGATTTTGCGCATGAAGTCATTGCACTTAGGTGTGGTCGATGACTTTCCGTTCATTGAAGCACCTTCTAAACGCGCCATCACCGACGGTTACCAATTACTGGCTGAACTGGGTGCCGTGACAGATGCCAACGAACTGACGCGCACTGGTTCTGAATTGGCCAAGTTACCCTTGGACCCTCGTGTGGGCCGCATGATTTTGGAAGCGCGCGACAGGCAAGCTTTAGACGAAGTCTTGGTCATTGCCAGTGCTTTGTCGGTGCAAGACGTTCGTGACCGCCCCTTAGAGGCGCAGTCGCAAGCCGATCAGGCGCATGTGAAGTTTGACGACGAGAAAAGCGAATTTACGGGTTATTTGAAATTGTGGAAATGGTTGGCTGATGCGCGCGGCGGCAAATCGCCTGCCGGATCTGAGCACAAGTTAAGCAATCGTCAATATGAGCAGTTGTTGCGTCAAAACTTTGTCAACATTCGGCGTGTGCGTGAATGGCGCGACACGCACACACAGTTGCACACCACTGTGGCGGAGCACCGTTGGCAATTGAATGCCAAGCCTGCAAGCTACGAGCAAATTCACATGTCAATGATGGCCGGTTTGCTAGGCAACGTGGGTTGCAAACAAGACGATGAAGACGTTTATTTAGGCGCGCGTGGTATCAAGTTTTACCGCCATCCGGGCGCGCACTTGTCCAAGAAGCCAGGCCGCTGGACCGTGGTGTCTGAGTTAGTAGAGACCACACGTTTGTTTGGCCGTGGCATTGCCAACATTGAGCCCGCATGGCTTGAACAAGTGGGTGCACATTTGTTGCGCAAGCAACTTTTAGATCCGCATTGGGAAAAGAAATCGGGTGAAGTGATTGCGCTCGAGCGCGCCACACTGTATGGCTTGGTGGTTTACAGTGGCAGGCGTGTGCCATTTGGCAAAGTCGATCCGCAAACGGCCCGCGAAATTTTCATTCGCGAAGCTTTGGTTCAAGGGCAATGGGAAACCAATCTGACGTTCTTGGACGCCAATCACAAAATGATTGCCAAAGTGGAAGAGCTGGAACACAAATCTCGCAGGCAAGACGTGTTGGTAGACGATGAACTGATCTACGCGTTTTACGACCAACAAATTCCAGCCGATGTCTGCTCTGGCCGTTTGTTGGAAGCTTGGTACAAAAATGAAGTGAAGCGCCAGCCCAGTTTGCTGGTTCTAAGCCGTGAAGAATTGATGCGCCACGAAGCTGCGGGCATTACCACTCAGGCATTTCCAAAAACAATTCGCTTAGGGGGCACCGATTGCACTGCCACCTACCTGCATCAACCTGGCGATGCCCGCGATGGCGTGACGGTCACGGTGCCTTTGTTTGTATTGAATCAAGTGAGCGAAGAGCGTTGTGAGTGGTTGGTGCCAGGTTTGCTCAAGGACAAAATTCACGCATTGCTTAAAAGCTTGCCCCAAAAGCCGCGTACCCGATTTGTGCCATTGCCAGATTCTGCTGCCAAGTTGGCCGAGACATTGGGTGTGCCAGAAATTTTTGGAACAGGCTCATTGACTGACGTCCTTTTGAAGAAAGTGCGCGATATCACCAGCCTGGATGTCAAGCGCGCAGACTTTAAATTAGACATGCTCAGCCCGCACTTGTTCATGAACTTGTGTGTGGTCGACGAACATGGCCGACAACTGGGCATGGGTCGCAATCTAGGTGCCCTCAAAGCCGATTGGGGCTCGCAAGCGCGTGGCGCTTTCCAAGCGCTCGCTCAACTCAGGGTGCAATCAACTGGCAGTGCCTCGCTACAGGCAACTGATGCCAAGGACAAAGACGCCTCGCCACCAGGGGCCACTGTCTCAGCAACTGCAACCAAGGCAGGTTCATCTTCTTCAGGGGCCAAGTCTGGTCAGAAGACGGTCATTGCCCAGCAGCGCTACACCGCATGGACCTTTGGTGATTTGCCAGAGCTCATGGAAATCAACAAAGGCGGGCAAAGCTTGATTGGTTTCCCAGCCTTGGTAGACCTGAACGATGCGGTGCAAATTGAGGTGTTTGACGAGCTCGAAGTGGCAACTCAAAAACACCGTGAAGGCTTGCGCCGTTTGTTTGCTTTGCAAATCAAAGATGCCTTGAAGTATTTGGAAAAGAACATTCCTGATTTGCAAAAAATGGCAGTGGCCTACATGCCCTTGGGTACCGCAGATGAATTGCGACAACAGATCATCGAAGTTGCCTTGGACCGAGCCTTCCTCATGGATCCTTTGCCATCCGATGAGCTCAGCTTTAAGAAGCGCATTGACGAAGGGCGAGGGCGCTTGACCCTGATTGCGAATGAGGTGGCCCGCTTGGCGGGAGTCATTCTGATTGAATTTGCTGCGGCTACGCGCAAAATCAAAGACACCAAGAATGCACCCGAGGCCACCGCAGATTGTGCCCAGCAGTTGCAACGCTTGGTGCCCAAACGATTCTTGGCACTATCACCTTGGACGCAGTTGCAGCACTATGTCCGTTACTTGAAGGCCATTGTGTTGCGCTTGGACAAGTGGCGTGCCGACCCTGCGCGAGATGCCGCTAAGTTGTTGGAGTTCAAACCACAAGAGCAACGCTATTGGCGTTTGGTGGCCGAGCGCAAAGGCGCGGTGGACGACCGAATGCTGGAGTTTCGATGGCTGCTTGAAGAACTGCGAGTGAGTTTCTTTGCACAAGAATTGCGCACGCCACAACCTGTGAGTGTGAAGCGGCTTGACAAAGCTTGGACGCAGTTAAATCACTGAGTCTGTGGTCAAGTTCAATTAGAGTGCTTTGGGCAAAGTCATCAAGGGGATGTCTTTGTCTGTTGCCAATTTGTCCAATTGCTGTCTTGTTTTGCTGGCTAAAAAGCTTGCAATGGCGTTGTGCGTTGACTTGGCATACAAGACCTTATCGTTTTTGACCAAAATGCCTGCGGCTTGGCACAATGACTTTGCAAAATGCGGCTCTAATGCCGCCACAGCCACGCGGCCGTTTTTGCAGGCGTACATGTTGTAGCCAGCGTGCGCACCGCCCACTGCACCTTTAGGCAAGGTCATGCCCCATTGTCTTGGCAGAGCCAACCAAGCGGCTGCGTCACTGAGAGCCACTTCGTGGAAGTTGCCTTTGCCAGTGCTGCGCTGTTTTAGAACAGCTTTTAAAACGGCTTCGCTGGCCATCAATGCGCCGCCCATGTCGGCAAACAAACTGGCGGGCAAGGTCATGCCAGGCACCAAGTTGACTTCAGCTTGGTAGGTTAAATCGTGCCCTGGAATTTCAGCCAAGGGGCCAGGTGCTCCGACCACCGTGACGCAACTGAGCTTGGGGTATTGTTTGTGCAATGTCTTCCAACTCAAGCCCAGTTTATTCAAGGCAGAGGGCCTGAACGAGGTGAGCAGTACATCGGTTTTGGCAAGCAGCTGATGCAAAGCGTGTTGGCCCTTGGCTTCTTTTAAATCACATTGGATTTGCTTCATGCCTTTGTGCAAAACTTCATAGAAGCCTGGCGTGTAGTGCGCCATGGGATCGCCTTGAGGCGGATTGACCTTGGTACAGGTGGCGCCCATGTGTGCCAAGCGCATCAATGCGGCGGGCCCGGGTAAGTTCAGCGCCAAACTGACAATGCGCACGCCTTTCAAAGTTGAGTCATTGGCCATTTTGATTACACACCCAAATGTTGGGCCATGATTTCAGGCTGAGATTGCAGCAGCTCAGAGCTGCCCTCAAACACGACTTCACCTTTGACCAATATCACATTGCGATCGGTAATCTTGGTGACGTGCTTCCAGTTTTTATCAACAATGATGCTGCTGATACCGCTTTCTTTAATGACACTGCAGATGCGCCAAATCTCTCTGGCAATCAGAGGCGCTAAACCTTCTGTGGCTTCATCCAAAATAAGCACATCGGGGTTGGTCATCAAGGCACGGCCAATGGTCAGCATCTGTTGCTCACCACCAGAAAGCTGCTGTCCACCATGACCCAGCCGCTCTTTCAGGCGCGGAAAAGTTTCGAGCACACGTTCATACGTCCAATCGTTTTGACCTTGTGTGCCAGGACGTGCCGCCATTTTTAAATTCTCAACCACACTCAGGTTGCCAAAAATACCCCGACCTTCGGGGACATACGCAATACCAAGCTGCGCGACTTCAAAAATATCGCGGCCATTCGTGCGCTGGCCTTTGATGTGCACATCACCCGATTGGGGTGTGACAATGCCCATGATGGATTTGAGAAGTGTGCTTTTGCCCATGCCATTGCGGCCCATCAGGCCAATGGTTTCGCCGCGATTGACTTCGAAATCTACGCTGCGCAAAATGTGGCTGGCCCCGTAGTAACTGTTGAGGCCTTGTACTTGAATCAATGTGTCGGTCATCTCAATGATCCTCACCCAAATAGGCCGCTTGAACGCTTTGATCGGCGCGCACATCAGCAGGCAAGCCGTTTGCTATCACTTGGCCATTGACCATCACGGTCAGTTGGTCGGCCAAAGCAAAAACAGCGTCCATGTCGTGCTCAACCAACATCATGGCGTGCAATGGTTTTAAACGCAGCAGCAACTGCACCATGCTCTCGGCTTCGGCCAAGCCCATGCCTGCCAGGGGTTCGTCAAGCAAAAGAACTTGCGGCTCTGTGGCCAAAGTCATGGCAATTTCCAACTGGCGTTGCTCGCCATGACTGGCTGCGCCTGCAATGGCTTGGCGGCGATTTTGGAGGCCGGCTAATTCAAGGGCACGCTCTGCACGTTCGTTCACGTCGGTCATGTGGCTGGCCTGTTGAAGCCACGCCAACGGATTGAAAGGCATGGGTTGGCTGCGCGACTGGGCTGACAAACGGACGTTGTCCCACACGCTAAAGCTTCTGAAGATGTTGGTCTTTTGGTAGCTTCTGCCCATCCCATGGCGAGAAATCTTTTCAGGTGTCCAGCCGGTAATGTCTTGACCGTTCAATGTCACATGGCCTGATGTGGGTGGCAGGTCGCCCGTGAGTAAATTGGCCAGCGTCGATTTGCCCGCGCCATTGGGCCCAATCACCGCATGGATTTCACCTTTGCGCAAATCGACTGACACTTCGTTCACGGCGGTCAGGCCACCAAACTGTTTGGTAATTTTGTGGGCGCGCAACAGCAAGTCGTGCGCTGAGTGAGCGTTCGTCATGTCTGAGGGCCTTGTTTTTCTGACTTGTCTTTGAGCAGCGAGGCAAACAAGCCTAAGATGCCTCGGGGTGCCAGTACCACCAGCGCCACAATGAACAAGCCCATCCACAATTGCCAGTGCTTGCCTAAATTAAAGCCAGCCACTTGGGGCAAGTCTTTGAACACATGCAGTAAATACTCGAACGAGAAAGCGCCCACAATAGCGCCTGCAAAATTGCCCATGCCGCCAAGGATGACCATCATGATGACATGCGCACTCATGTGAAAACCCATGAGCTCAGGGTTGACATACCCCGATTGCGCGCCCCACAAGAAACCAGCTAATCCAGCCAGTGCGCCAGCCAACGTAAAGGCCGCCAATTTGTGATTGAAGGTGCCATACCCCAGTGCGCGCATTCGGTGTTCGTTGACACGAATGCCAGCCAGTGCACGACCAAAGGGGCTCCACAGCAGACGCCGTAAAAACACATAAACCAAGACCATCAGAGCCAAGGTGAAGAAATAGAAAACTTTTTTGTTTTCTAAATCAAACAACACAGCTTCAGGTTTGAAGTTGATGTAGATCCCGTCTGAGCCGCCCAATACCTTGTTGTCAAAGAAGGCATAGAAAACCATTTGTGCAAAGGCCATGGTGACCATGATGAAGTAAATGCCGTGGGTGCGAACGACCAAGAATCCAATGATCAAAGCCAGTAAGGCAGAAGCGCCAACCGCTGCAGGCAGAGTCCACCACAAAGACACGGGCTCTCCGGGCGGCGTTAAAAATGCCAAAGCATAGCCAGCCACACCAAAGTAGGCGGCATGTCCTAATGAGACAAGGCCCGTGACACCTTGCAGCAAATCAAGGCTCATGGCAAAGATGGCCAAAATCATCATGCGGGTGACCATTTGCAGGTAATAGTCAGTGCCGACAAAGGGAAAGGCCGCCAGTGCCAAGAGCGCAGTACCTAGCAAAATTTTCAAACTGCGCGGCAGTGTTTCAAGGGGGGTGTGTGCGTCGCTCATGCCGGCCCCTTAGTTTTTGAACAAGCCTTCAGGCTTGTAAAGTAAAACAATGGCCATCAACACATAGACCAGCATGCCGGCCACTTGCGGCAACAAAACTTTGCCAAAGGTATCGACCAAACCCACCAGCAATGCCGCAATGAGCGCACCCTTGACCGACCCAATGCCGCCGATGACCACCACCACAAAACACATGATGAGGACCTGCGAGCCCATGTTGGGATACACACTGGAAACAGGTGCAGCCACCATGCCAGCAATGGTGGCCAGGCCCACACCCATGGCAAACACTAAAGCATGAATCAGTTTGATGTTGACGCCCAAGGCTTCGGTCATCTCGTGGTTGAAAGCGCCTGCGCGGATTTTCATACCTAAACGTGTTTTGGAAATGAGCAAATAAAGACCCAAAGCCAGCAACAAACAAACGCCAGACATGAACAAACGGTAGACCGGATATGAAAGTGTTTCTGTCAGAGGAATAGAGGCGCTGAGAACATCTGGAATGGTGACGCCATGCACATCGTCACCCCACAAAATGGAGCGCATCTCTTCAAAAACGTAAATGAGGCCAAAGGTGAGTAGCACTTGGTCGAGGTGATCGCGTTTGTAAAAATGCCTGAACAACAACCATTCAAGCAACAACCCAAACAGGACCGAAAGCACAGTACCCAAGATGATGGCGATCGTGAAGCTTTGTGTCATGGCGGCCAAGGACCAAGCCAAGTAGGCGCCCAACATGTAAAAACTGCCGTGCGCCAAATTGACCACGCCCATGATGCCGAAAATCAAAGTCAGGCCCGCAGCTAGCATGAACAGCAGCAATCCGTACTGAACACTGTTCAGCAACTGGATGAGGAAATTGACGAAATCCATAGGGGAAAGCTTATCACTTAAGCGTTTGCGTATCGTGTCTCAAGAGGACATAAAAAAAGCGACGGATCACTCCGCCGCTTTGGCGTGACAGGCTATTGGAATTAGCCCATGCGGCAACCGGCGCCAGAATCGGCCAGCGCTTTGGCTGCAACACCAATAACCTTGTTTTCGCCGTTCTCAGCGACACGCAAGTAAATGTCTTGAACAGGGTTGTGTGATTTGCTCATGGTCCATTTGCCGCGGGGGCTGTCAATGACGGCGCCTTCCATGGCTTTGTAGAGCTCGGGCTTTTTATTCAAGTCACCTTTGACGGCATTGGCGCCTTGCACCAACAGCAAGCCTGTGTCGTAGCCTTGAACGGCATAAACGTCTGGTTGCATTTTGAATGCCTTGGCGTATTCCAAGCGGAATTTTTTGTTGCGCGGTGTGTCTAACGAATCGCTGTAATGCAGGGTGGTCATGACGCCGTCTGCTGCGGGACCTGCCGCCTGCAATACGCCTTCGGTTAAGAAGCCAGAACCATACAGTGCAATTTTGCCCTTGAGGCCAGCTGCCGCAAAGTCTCTCATGAACTTAGCGCCAGATGGGCCAGCAAAGAAGCAAGCGACTGCATCAGGTTTCAGTGCCGCGATTTCTGTGAGCAATGCTTGAAACTCAACGTTAGGGAAGGGCAAGCCCAACTCTTTGACAATGGTGCCACCCGCTTTGGTATAGCTTTCTTTGAAGCCCTCGAAGGCCTCATCGCCGGCTGCATATTTCCAAGTAATCCAAACAGCTTTTTTGTGACCTTTGGCCACCATGGCTTGGCCTAAGGCCAGCGTGGGTTGGCTGTTTGAAAAGCTGGTGCGAAATACATTCGGTGCGCACAAAGAGCGCGTTGCAGCGTGCACACCTGCGTTAGGAATCAAGGAGAGAACGCCTGAATCGCGCGCTACTTTTTGGATGCCCATTTGCACACCAGAGTGCACGGTGCCGATCAGCACGTCGACCTTGTCGCGTTGTACCAATTTGTTGGCGTTTTCAATGCCCTTAGAAGGATCTGACTCGTCGTCTACTTTGAACCATTCAATTTCACGTCCACCCAACTTGCCACCTTGTTCGTTGATGGCCATGCGCACGCCATTTTCAATGGCCACACCCAAGGGTGCAAAAGCGCCAGAGTAGGGCAACATCAAACCGACGCGAATTTTGCCGGACTGGGCCTGCGCCAATTCTGGCAACAACAAGCTGGAACTGGCGGCGCCTACCAAAGCGGCACTGCGTGTCAAAACCAAACGACGTGAGGGTGAGTTAGTCATGAAAATCTCCTTGTATGATGCATTATGTTGCATATCAAGGGCCGAAAAAGTAAGGCAAAACCCTGATTTTTGGAAAAAATATGGCCTGCCCGGAGGGACTCGAACCCCCGACCTACGGCTTAGAAGGCCGTTGCTCTATCCAGTTGAGCTACGGGCAGATAAAAAAGGCCCTGGAACCTGAAAGGTAGGGCCTTGATTGGGAAAAATGGTCGGAGCGAAAGGATTCGAACCTTCGACCCTCTGGTCCCAAACCAGATGCGCTACCAGACTGCGCTACGCTCCGACAAGCCTTGTATTCTAATGCGCTAACAGGGGAAATCATGAAACTTGATTAAAAAGTTCTTTCAAAGTTTCAAGATGTCCCCCGGTTGTGTGCTCATGCCTCATGGGCTAACGCTCAATAAGTGTCTTCTTAACTGCCACGCGTGACGGGCATGTCTACCTCGCCTGGCATGAGCAAGTGCTTGGCCAACTCGAGCTTGGCCAAAGAGTTGCGGTGTACCTCATCAGGACCGTCTGCCAAACGCAGTGTGCGCTGGTGGGCATAAGCATAGGCCAATGGGAAGTCTTGTGAAACCCCGCCGCCGCCATGCGCTTGAATGGACCAGTCAATGATTTGACAAGCCATTTGAGGCGCCACAATTTTGATCATGGCAATTTCTGCTTTGGCCACTTTGTTGCCCACGGTGTCCATCATGTAAGCGGCTTTCAAAGTGAGCAAACGTGCTTGCTCAATCATGCAACGTGACTCAGCAATGCGTTCTTGCCAAACAGTTTGGCGCGCAACTTCGCGGCCAAAGGCCACGCGTGAGTTCAAACGTTTGCACATGAGTTCCAGTGCGCGCTCGGCCACGCCAATGGTGCGCATGCAATGGTGAATGCGTCCTGGGCCTAAGCGGCCTTGTGCAATTTCAAAACCGCGACCTTCACCCAGCAGCAAATTGGCTGCAGGCACACGAACGTTCTTCAACACCACTTCCATGTGACCATGGGGCGCATCGTCGTAACCAAAGACAGACAGAGCACGCACCACCGTAATGCCTGGCGTGTTGGCCGGCACAATGATCATGGACTGTTGCTCGTGGCGGCCAGCGTCTGGATTGGTTTTGCCCATGACGATGTAAACCGCGCAGCGTGGATCTCCCGCACCTGACGACCACCACTTGCGACCGTTGATGACGTACTCGTTGCCATCGCGCTTAATTTCGCATTGAATGTTAGTGGCATCGGACGAAGCAACATCAGGTTCGGTCATGAGGAAGGCTGAGCGAATTTCGCCTCTGAGGAGTGGCTCTAACCATTGGTCTTTGAGCTCTTCGCTGGCATAGCGTTCAAAGGTTTCCATGTTGCCTGTGTCGGGCGCTGAGCAATTGAAAATTTCTGCAGCAAAAGGCACACGTCCCATGATTTCGCAAAGGGGTGCGTATTCCAAGTTAGACAAGCCTTGGGGTGCGCGATGTGATTTAGGCAAGAACAAATTCCAAAGGCCAGCAGCAAGTGCTTTGGGTTTGAGTTCTTCTACAATTTTGGTGGGGACCCAAGCATTGCCTTTGGCACGGTTGTCTGCAATTTCTTGAAAGAAGCGCGCCTCGTTGGGATAAATGTGTTCGTCCATGAAAGCCAGCAAGCGGGCTTGCATGTTTTTGACTTTGTCTGAGTATTCGAATTGCATTGAAGTTCTCCTGTTAAATCTTAAAAATAGGTGCTGTGTTGAGTGGGGGCTTAATGAACTTGGCTGGCGAACTGCCAAGCCAACTCGGCCATGGGTTTGGCGCCGTTGCCTGACGCTTTGGCTTGATCGCTAGAAGCAGTGCCGTCGACCACGCGTTTGGCAATGCCTTGCAAAATGGCTGCGATGCGGAACAGGTTGTAGGCCATGTAGAAATTCCAATCGAGTGCCAGTTTCTCGGGTGTGGTGAAGCCAGTGCGTTGGCAATAACGTTGGATGTACTCGGCTTCTTCTGGAATGCCCAATGCTTTGTGATCTAAGCCGCCTATGCCTCTAAATGAACCTGGCTTGATGTGCCACGCCATACAGTGATAACTGAAGTCAGCCAATGGATGACCTAAAGTGGACAGCTCCCAATCAAGCACCGCCAAAACTTTGGGCTCAGTGGGGTGAAACATCATGTTGTCTAGGCGAAAGTCGCCATGCACAATGCTGACCAAGGACTCGTCTTTGGCGCTGCTGGGAATGTGACTTGGCAACCAAGCTATCAGGCGGTCCATTTCTGGAATGGACTGTGTTTGGGAGGCCACATACTGTTTGCTCCAGCGACCAATTTGACGTTCGATGTAACTGCCGGGCTTGCCATAATTGGACAAGCCTTGGTCTGCAAACTTCACGGTGTGCAGCGCTGCAATGACGCGGTTCATTTCGTCGTATATGTCGCCGCGCTGGCTGTTGGTCATGCTTGGCAAAGACTGATCCCACAACACTCTGCCAGCCACAAATTCCATGACGTAAAAAGCACGCCCAATGATGGCCTCATCTTCGCAAAGCACATGCATTTTGGCGACAGGCACCGCTGTACCCGCAAGGCCTTTCATAACGGCAAACTCTCGCTCAATGGCATGGGCAGATGGCAATAATTTGGCCACAGGACCTGGCTTGGCGCGCATCACATAGGCGCAGTTGGGCGTGATGAGTTTGTAGGTCGGGTTCGATTGTCCGCCCTTGAACATTTCAACACTGAGGGGGCCTTCAAAGCCAGGCATGTTGGCAACAAGCCAACGCTCAAGAACGGGTACATCAAAGGCATGCGTGCCCGAGACTGGGCGTGTGCCCTCGAAATGATCAAACTGGCTCATGGCAATTACCGTTGTGAATGAACGAAGTGAGGATCAGGGTGCTGGCGTTCAGTCGTCCGAATTCACGATTTTGATAAGCGCTTCTCTGTCGAGCACAGTGAGACCACCGGGTTCGATTTTGATGACATGTTCGCGCTCCATTTGTTTGAGCTCTTGGTTCACGCGCTGCCTGGAAGCGCCCAATAACTGAGCAAGCTCTTCTTGCGCCAATTGCAAACTGATTCGAATGGCTTTGGCATCGGACAAACTGGGTACGCCGTAGCTTCGAACCAAGTGGTTGAGCTGTTTGGCCAAGCGCGCCCTGAGTGGCAATGTGTTCAAGTCTTCGACCAATCCGAACAGCTGTCGAATGCGCCGAGCGTGCAATCGCAACATGGCGTCGTACAACTCGACGTGCGACGATAAAATTTTCTTGAAATCTGCCTTGGCCACATTGAGCGTGGTGGTTTCGCCATGTGCGTAGGCATCGTGCGTGCGCCTGTCGCCGTCGAAGATGGAGACGTCTCCAAACCAAATGCCAGGCTCGACATAGGTGAGGGTGATCAATTTGCCCGATACGGAGGTAGAGCTGACACGGACCGCCCCTTTGGCGCAGGCGATCCACTGCTCCGGCGGTTCTCCGCGGGCTGCAATGAGTTCGCCGTCTTTGTACCGTTTGACGTAAGCGCATCGAAGTATGTCGTGCCTGAGTGAAGGTGAAAGGGAAGAGAACCAACGGCCAGCGTTGATGGATTCTCTTTCCTCCATCGTAAGAATGGGTTCGTCCATAGTCTGTCTTTTGAGTGACTGGGTTGCAAAAAATTGTCGCTTGAGGGACCCTGTCTTACTCGTAGCGAGGTTTTTCTTTGTTTAAAAAGGCTGAAATACCAATGCCTGCGTTGACATGGTGCAAATTCTTCACGAAATGATCGCGTTCCAAAGCTAACTGGTGATGAAAGGAAGCGGCATCTGCTTCATTGATCAGCTCCTTCATGCTGGTCAAGGCATTGTGGGCCTTCTGATTTAACAGGCTGGCCAGGGTAAGGGCGGTGCCCAGTGCTTGCCCGGGCTCACACAATCTGTTGACCACACCCAGCTGATGAAGTCTTTCTGCAGGCATGCGCTCGCCTAGCATCAACAACTCGGTGGCCAATTGGCGAGGCACACTGCGAGATAAGCTCCAAGTGCCGCCGCCATCAGGTGATAGCGCAATGTTGCTGTATGCCATGACAAACACACTGTTTCGTGCCGCCACAATCATGTCGCAGGCTAAGGCCAAAGAAAATCCTGCGCCTGCGGCAGGACCTTCAACTGCTGCAATGACGGGCTTTGGAAAAGTTCGAATGGCCTCTATCCAGTTGTGCAGGCCTTCGATGCTTTGAGCTTGGTGCTCCGGTGGTTGTTGGCGGTTGTTGTTCAGTCTTTGCAAGTTGCCGCCAGCACTGAACAAGGCTCCCTCGCCAGTAATGACCACGCTTTTAATTTCTGGGCTTGACTCGGCCACGCTCAGTGCCTCGACGCCTGCCGCATACATTTCTGGGCCGAGCGCATTCTTGTGTTCGGGATTGCTCAAGGTGAGAATGAGGGTGGCACCTTCGCTGGTGCTGAGCAGTTGAGCTGACATGCTTTAGTCCTCGGTATGAAGTAAAGACAAGCCAATGGCGCCTCGGCGACGCAACCATGGACTTGGGCGATACCTTGGATCGCCATAGACGGTTTGCAAATTGAACAGCACTTCCAAAACATTGGTAGGGCCTAATTTGTCACCCAGTGCAAGTGGGCCCAAGGGGTAGCCAAGGCCCAAAGTGACGGCAATATCTAAATCTTGCGGTGTGCAAACACCTTGTTGGCACATGTCAGAAGCAATGTTCACGATGTTAGCCACAACGCGTTGGGTGATGAAGCCGCCGCTGTCACGCACCACGCTGACAGCTTTACCATCTTTGGCAAACAGGGCGTGTGCTGCATCGCGCATGTCAGATCGGGTGGCCGGGTTGGTAGCCAATACGCGTCGCTTGGTGGCCGCATCGTCAAACAGCATGTCAATGCCAATGGTGCGCGCTGGGTCAAGGCGTTCAACGACGGCCACGGTGGTGACATCAAAGCCTAATGGCGCAACAAGGGTGAGAGCGTGCGGGGAAGGTGAGGCGCCCGTTTCAAGGGTGGCGCCCAAATCTTTGAGAAGCTGTAAAAGTTCGAGGCGTCTTGTGGCACGAGGAGAGACCCAAACAGGCGGAAACTCTTTGACTTGCGGCACGGCGGGTTCTGGGGTCACAACTGCTTTACCGTCTGTGTATTTGTAGAAACCTTCGCCCACTTTTTTGCCCACCACGCCACCGGCCAAACGCTGCGCTGTGATGACGCTGGGGCGGTAGCGAGGCTCTTGGTAATACTGGTTGTAGATTGATTCCATGACAGGATGTGACACATCCAAAGCCGTTAAATCGAAGAGCTCGAAGGGGCCTAATTTGAACCCAACTTGGTCTCTCAAAATTCGATCAATGGTGGCGAAATCTGCCACGCCTTCAGACACGATGCGCAAAGCTTCAGTGCCGTAGCCGCGGCCTGCATGATTGACAATAAAGCCCGGTGTGTCGTGTGCTTGAACAGCTGTGTGCCCCATTTGTTTGGCAAACTCAGTCAGCCGAATGCACACCTCAGGATTGGTTTTGAGACCTGCAATGACTTCTACCACTTTCATCAATGGCACAGGATTGAAGAAGTGATATCCCGCAAATTGTGCGGGTCGCTTTAGGGCTGCAGCGATGGCCGTGACGGAAAGCGAGGAGGTGTTGGTCACCAAGACCGTGGTGTCAGGCACCAGGTTCTCTAGTTCAACAAACAAGCTTTTTTTAATGTCGAGTCTTTCAACAATGGC
>Ga0164293_10001950_pt1 | contig 17448 bp, 10 predicted proteins | sample GEODES118metaG_FD_111487 | JGI IMG/M metagenome (GOLD analysis project Ga0164293, IMG submission 111487) | Eutrophic lake water microbial communities from Lake Mendota, Wisconsin, USA - GEODES118 metaG | ecosystem: Environmental > Aquatic > Freshwater > Lake | place: USA: Lake Mendota...
GCATGTTCGGAATGGTGCCGACCGAGAAGCGAGAGGACTGGTGCTCCGCGATTTCCAGGCGATCGTCCGGCCAAGGGAGCTGCGCGCTGGACGAAGTGCACTTCCAGGGGGTCCACTCGTTGGTCGCCCCTGGCCTGGGTCTGCCTGGGAGCGTGAAGTCCTCCGCGTCGTCCTCCCTGGCCTGCGTGCAGTAGCGCATGTTGTTTGTCTCCGGCATGGGCATCCCGAATGAACCCGCGCGGCAGAGTCCGGTCCCCCCGAAGTGCGAATCTGCGAGTGATGCATCGCGGAGCAGGTCGTGCTGGTATACGAACTCGTGGCTGCTCTCGTTCAGGGCGAACGCCTGCACAAACCCCCTGAAGGCTGTTTCGCTGGCCTCGCAAGGCACCGTGACGTGGTATCCGATTGGAAAGTCCCAGTCGTCAGGCCACCAATCCAGCACACCGTCGCAGAACTCGCTGTTGTCTGCCATCGGACCCTCGTCCTGCCACCATTGGCCGTGTGGGAGGGTATTCCCTGCTGCGTCTGGATCCGCCAGCATGCGAGCTGCAAAGTCTGTTTGGAGCAGGGCAGCCTCGGGGTCGGGCAGAGGATGCGCCCCGTCGATCCAGCCGATGGGGGCCCCACGCCGAAGCAGCGTTCGGGGGTCGAAACGGAGGCGCATCTGGGCCTGTCTCGCGAGGATCTCGCTCAGGGGCAGGCCTCTGGACACGCCGGACTCGCACCAGCCCGCTCGACACGGGTCGTAAAATGTCCCGTCCACGCTGACCAGGCAGGCGGGGGTGGTGTACACGATGCTCGTCGCAGGAACCCCTGTCACGCGGAAGTGCGGGCAGGCCACCGGATCCTTGCTGGACGGGTCAGCGAGCGGGCGAAACACCCCAAGGGACACGCAGATGTGGAGGAGGTGAAGCTGGGTCCCACAGCGCTTCCGCCAGCGCTCGGCCACCTCCCGTTGCAAGACCAGCTCGCTCTCCAGGGTAGGTTCGTTCAAAAGGCGAAAGACCTGCAGGCGGGCGAGCTCGATCGCGTATCGCAGGCAGTAGGCCACCGCGCCCGCCTCCTCGACTGCCTGTCCAACCGGGAAAAGATCGTCCACAAAGGAGTGGAGTGCGGCCGAGAGGTTCTTCGGTTGGCACGTGGTGAGCCGGCCCCGACTCAGGGGGACCTCCCTGGTGGCCGGGCTGATGTATCGCTTTGCAAGAGCTGGCAGGCTCTGCACGTTGCCGGCGCGAAGGCCAGAGCGCCCGTGGCGAAACAGGTCGCGCGACGACGTGGTGAGGCCGACAGTCGCGTTCTGACCCAGCCATGCCTCGCTCGCGGCAGAGTCCATGAAGCCCCAATGGGTGGAGAGATCCGTCTCAGGGCAATGCCAGGAGGGCGAAAAGACCGCAAGCACCATTCCCTCATCAGCAAGGGCGTACGTCCCGTCGTTTCGACAGAGGTTGGTTCGCGAGCACACGTCGGTCCTGGTGTTGGCCGTCAGAGGGGGTGAGCAGCGCCCTTCCTGCAGTGGCCAGCCGCACATGCAGGCTCGCGCCCCCACGCGGAAGAGCTGGGGATGGTAGACGGGAGCAGCTGGAAGGCTGGTCCCAGCGAGGAGGGTGCCCCCATCCTGCGTGAATGGGGTGTAGGGCATGGAGGTCGCAGTGACAGGCAGGTCCACCGTTTGCTCGCACATCTGGCTGTCGGAAGGGGCGTGCCGTGGAGCGTAATGCCTGAACAGGGGGCTGTGCTGGAACGCCTCGGCCGTGAGATTCAGCACAAACTCCTCGAGCCGGGCGGGGTCTCCGTCAAATCCGTCGGCGTCTAAGCGGACAGTCCCGGCGGCATCCAGCGGTAGAGTGAAGAAGACCTGCTTGAGAGAGGCGTGGCATACGTCCCAGAGCGTGGAATCCTCATGCATGAGCGGGCTCATCGCCTCGGAGGATGCGTCGTATGATTGGGTCGCGTTGGTCGGGTCGAAAAAGGCCTCGATCGTGGCCCGCTCGCTGGAGGACCAGTCGTAGGCTGCCGTCTCATCCTTGGCCACGTCCTGCATGAACCACTGCCAGACGTTACGGTTCTCCAAGGCCAGGTGGTACAGCCGAGCCATATCGTCCTCCAGGGTCTTGAGGACAGTCTGGCCGTCGATTTCCGTGAACGAACGGTTGAGATGCTCGGGCAGCAGCGGGGACGAGGGGTTCGTGGCGCAGCATTGGGGCGAGACGCTGGCATCCGCGCAGGGACAGCCGTAACGGGTCGAGTCAGCCCATACTCCGGCCAGGGCCTGGAGTGTGTCGCGGATGATGGTCCCCACGTTGGACGCGTTCTGGTTGGGTTGGCCTGAGCCTTTGGGCAGCAAATGCAGCACGAGGTATCGCATGAGAGACTTGCGGCCGGGGCTCCCGCAGGTATAAGGTAATGAGACGGGGGCCGAGCAGGTCGAGGGGTCCACCTGCCGCCTCGCACCATCATTCTCGTCGCGTGACCAGAAGGGCCCGCGAAGGCATTCCTCTCCAGACGGGCAGGCGGGTGTGGGCCAGTAGTCCACGCGGGAGTAAGGGCCCATGAAGATGCAGTCCATGGTCTGGTGCAGCACGTCGCCCTCCACGCTGAAAAACTGGGCGTTGACCTCCGGATTCCCAGAGGCGTTCCAGACCGCCAGGGAGGCCTTGATCGCCCCCATGACCGTGGAGCGCGCTTGGGCGTACAATGCCTGCACCAGCCCATCACGGCGGACCCCGTGGGATACGACCCTGTGCTGGGTGGCGAGCGGCACGTCATTGTCCGAGCGTGGGGTCCAGAGGTGCGCTGGGATGGTGCAATTGCCCGTCGATTCCATGCCGTCCACGCACGCCCGGAACGGTGCCAAGCCCTTGTCGGCCGGCCCTGTGAACACGAGGCAGGCGTCGGTGTACTGCGGGCCCACACGCGTCTCGTTCAGGCGCTCGTACTGCCAGTAGGCGTCCGAGGAGGTCTTTGAATCGAACAGGTACTGATCGTGACAGTATTTTGTGAGCGAGCCCGTGGAGGCGTCCCCGTTGGTCAGACACGCCCTGACATTGTGGGGCATGCCTGATGGGATCACCGGGTCGGCCTCAAACTGGACCTGGTCCCACGAGGCCGGCTGGAAGAGCATGTACGCCGCCGGGTCCCACCTGCGCTTCAAGAAGTTCTCCCTGCATTTGACCAGGATGTTGATCGTGGTGACCCCTTGGTTGGCGAAAAAATCCTCGTTTGGGGGAGGGCAGTTGTAGCCCCGCGTCCCCTGCGCGACACAATCGACGTAAGCCTGCAGGCCGGCCGATTTGGACTGAAGCTGCGAGTAAGTATAGGGGTTGTGGACGTAGTAGGGCTGGTTGTTGCTGTCCATCATGCCCAGCACCCCTGAACACCAGAGGGCACCTTCCTTCAAGCCCTCCTTGGCACGGCTCTCGGGGATCTGTAGCTCGTGGTCCCCGCAGGCACAGCGGACCACGTCCTTGAGGAAGAAGTCGGGCGGGCTGCAGCGGGCCATGTTCTGCGACTGCACCAGCAATCCCAGCGCCTTCCCCACACCGATGAGGTAGGCCAGAAACCCGTCCATGATATGGAGGATGGGCTCGATCTGCGCGATCAGCAGGCGCTCCAATGCGTTGGACACGAGCGAGGTGATGGTGGCACCCAGGGAGGGCGTGTCATCCCTGGGAAAGCTCGCCAGGACCTCGGCGCCCAGGGTCAGGCATTGGCCAGCGATCAGGTCCCCTGCGGGCACGTCCTTGCCCATGCGAATAGATACCTTGAAATCCCCTGTCGGTGCGAGGGCGATGATCCCTGAGATCTGGCACATCATGATCTGGTGTGAAACCGCCAGGCCGTACAGGGGCAACAGGGCCATCTGGTGCATGAAGGCGTTGATCGCGGTTGAGGAAATTGTCAGGACCGCGTCGGCGTTGGTGTCCACGTTGCTCGCACCCCCGTACATGTAGCTGATGTCAGCCCGGCTCAGCTGGAGGGCCGCGTTGATGGTTGCTGTCAGGACGGAGAAGAACTGGGCGCTGCTGTCCTTGGCCTGGCACATGAAGCACAGGAACTGATCTTCCGGCCAGAGCAGGTACGCTTCCTTCAGGTTGAGCAGGCCCAACCTCAGGGAAAGAGTCAGGATCTCGGTGAAGATGGCCCACGCGCCCTGCGTCGAGAGCAGGCCTAACCGACCGGTCTGTCTCAAAAGGGCTCCCACGCCGCACAGGGGTCGGCGCTGGTGCACCGGGGTCCCCACGCAGTTGATCAGGGCGCACTTTTGGTAAGCTAGGCACAGGCGCTGTGTTTGCACACTGGAGCACCCCTCGCAGCCGTGCTCGTCGCAGCTGCCTTGGATCTCGACGCTGTATTCGACCCCGGTGGAGCCGTAGACCCCCTCCACATAGCCGTCCTCGCTTAGGCGGACCTGCTTGAGCCAGTCCCAGCCCGTTCGGCTCGTAGCGAAGATCAGGCCTGTGCGCTGTGCCCGTGCGGCCAGCGTGGCATCCCCCATGGCAGGCAGCATGGTGGGTGCGAGCATCTGCAGGCCCTGCTGCTGAACCAGACGGTTTTCGATGTTGAGGAGCTGGAGCCTTGCCGGCAAGCGTCCCTGGGTCTTGGGCAGGAACAGGTACTTTTGATCGGCCTGCCGTGTGTACCAGTAGCCGCCCTGACCGAAGCGCACCAGATCCACGTCGGTCGTCCGCCACCTCCCGCTGACCGTGTCGTTCGCGCCGAGAGGGGGGAGGAGAGCCAAGTGCAGGCTCACCGCGTCGGCCTCGGCACCGGGCTTTCCCGTGACTGGATCCGTGTAGGCGTTAAGGCGCCTGGCCAGCACGTCCACCAGGATGAACCCTTCCACCAGCCACAGGTTCTCCAGCCTTAGCATCGTGTTTCCGTCCCCGAGGAGGGATTGGACGATGGCTGGAGTCTGGAAAATACCCGATGAATTGACGAGGAAGACCCCCTGGGACCCGTCGTCGAGCTGGGCCATGGCCGCCAGCCAGTCCCCGGTGTCGTCCCCGAACTGCAGGTCCAGAAGAGCCCCTGGGACGGTGGTAGGGCCATATCCCGGACGATCGCTACGGTACACGGCGGAGGAGGGCGACCTTGGGACACACCAGAATTGGACTCGGACGTCGGCGGTGCTCACCTCTGCCAGGGCCAGTGCAAGATCCTGCTGTCCTGTCCGCAGCAGGCACCCTCCTAGCGCAGAAGGAAGCTCCACCGAGGCAGATGTGTTGGTCAGCATCAGGTCCTCATCGAGCTCCCCAGGAAAGAACATGCTTTCCATGGCGACTGTGATGGTGTCAGGCCCCCGCTGGGCGCTCCCCGCCTCCTGAAACGCCCGCCACTCAGCAGCACACGCCTGGCGGCACATGGACGTCCCTGCGCACCGTTGGAAGTAGTCAACGGGCTGTGGCACGATGACTACAATATGCGGGTCGTTCTGGAAGTCCAGACATCTGCCAGCCTTGTCGTCGAAGGTGGCTGTGATGTACTCGACCGAGCTGCCTAGCGCGTCCAAGGCCAGATACTGGTGGGCGAAAAAGGGTTCCAAGGCCACGCTCACGGCAGCCTTGACCGTGTCCAGCACCTGCTCGCACGCCATGGAGCGGACGGGGCGGGACCCAGCGAGGCTGTTGACAATGGCATAGAGGGTGGGGAGGAGAGAGACTGGCAGGGGCGGGGCACACTTCCTCGTCACGACGCTGGGAAGGCTGTGGCCGGAAACGTCCTTGCACACGCACTTGGCCATGGGGATCAGCACGAAGATGTCCAGGCTCAGCCGGAGCATCCCGTCGCCGAGCTCCGCGCCCGCCGCGCACTGGTGGTAGAGCAGGTTTGCCCACGGGTTGTCCACCCCAAACATGACCTTGATCCCCCCGCACGCCAGCCGCATCCGGCTCGTGACGGTTGAGGTGAAGTCGTCTCGCAGGTCGTACAAGTTCGCCCAGAACAGGTGGAAGGCCTGGAGGAGCGTGATGTCGCGGAGGGGGTCCAGGAAGCGCTTTAGCAAATTCAGGCCCACAGTCGAGAAGACCTTGTAGGTGAACCGGCTCCAGGCCAGCAGGCCTGCACTGGGGTTGGATAGGCCCATGACCATACGGGCCCCGTCTCCAGCGGTCCCGGCTTGGACGGTCGCCCACACCTGTGAGGCTGGGATCAGATTTCGACTTACCAGATGTTAAGGAAAGCTTTCTGTCTCTCACCTGCATGGCCTGCTCTCGAATAGGAATGCGCGTCAGCGTGAGCACCCCCGCTCCTCCAGCCCACACGTCCACCGCTCCCTGCCCGTATTGGCTCATGCCGTCCAGGACGTTGGTGATGGGGCGCGCGATTCCTGGACGATTTTCTGGGGCGATCAAGCGTGCGATGAGGGACAGCCCGTGCCAGAACACGGCCCCCGCGTCGTCCAGGCTGTCGAAGAAGTCGTCCAGGGCGTAGACCCCATCCCCGCAATTGGCCAGTACCGAGTGGTACATGACGCTCCCTGGTGCAGGGCATCGCGCCCCACCAGATGAGCCCCATACTGCTACCAGGCCAGGGGTGTAGGTGATGACGTACACGACGTACTTGATAAGGAAAACACCCGCGTTGAGCAGCTCGGCCAGAAAAGTGCCCATCCTCGGCAGCCTTTGCATGGCCGGGCAGAGAGGCGGGATCTGCGTGGGGATGCCAGACGAGGCGGGGTCCGTCTGCCAAACCGTCCGCCTGACTCGCATCGTCGCTGGGTTGAGCCAGTAGGTCGTGCGCTCGGCCGCGCGGAACACCCCAGTCGTCGAGTCCCATGCTGTCACTCGGCTTGACTCCAGTGTCACGGCTATGTTGTCCTCGTTCAGGTATTCCAGGCCCGAGATGCTGACGTTGAACACCTCGTCGCACTCGCGCCCGAATTCTCGTGAGAAGCCGTCGAAAGTGACGAACCGGATGAGATCGGGGCCGCACGAGAAGGTGGCGCAACGACGATAGGCGCTCACGCGATACACCCGCAGTCTCGAGTAGCTGCTGAGGAACAGAATGCCGAACCTGCTCAGTTTGTTGGGGTCCGCCTTGTTCGCGCAATACTCCAAGTAGGGATTGAGCACGTCGGCATTCGGGTTGCTAGCATAGAAGACGTAGTTCCGGGAATTGGCTGCCACGACCCGATTCGTTTGATACCCGTATGGTATGGTCAGGCGATCCTCGCTCATGAGCTCCTCCGGTTCAAGAGGAACCACCAGCTGTGGCAAGGATGGCAGCTGCTGGTTGATCTGGTTCAGGCTGAAGACGTCCACCTGATCCCCCTCCAGACGCTCGACCTGCAAAAAAAGTCAGATTGGACCGGGTAAAGGCGCGTCAGGCAAGGGATCGTACCTGCACGCTCTCAGCACCGCCTCCCAGATCCACGACCGTGAAGATGGTATCCCCCGTCACGATGAAAGGCTGGCCTTCCAAGACCACGTTGTGCGCCACACGGACAGGTTTGGGCACGATGCTGGTCACACCTAAAGCGGGCTGGCAGACGCTGGACTCCCCCGGATGCAGGTACCCATAGACGGCCGCCTGTAGAAGACTCGACCGGCTGGAGGCGGACACGCTCGAAGTGCCGGTCCTCGGCATGCCTTCCTGCACCGAATCCGGGCCCGCACCTGCCAGGGCGCAATCCTGTCCGAGGATAGTGGCTCCGTCCCGCCAGCGTGCGGCTCGGACAAACACCAGGTTGGTCCCCCCGCTGCCCGCCGACCGCGCTGCCATGCAGAATGGGAAGCACGGGGCCGTTGGGATGCAGGCTGTTTCCCCGTTGAGCGGGATGTCCTGGCCGCACCGGGGGATGAGCCATACCGTGGCGTCAAGCTCCCGGCAGGTGCCCCGCGAGATGCAGTCGTATGTCTTTTCCTCAGGCCGGGCCTCGTACCGGGTGTAGGACCAGCGGACGGGCTTGACGTAAATGTCAACTCCAGCGCATGTGTACAACCCTGGGGCGCTGGGCTCGGCGAACAGGACCTCCATACGGTAAGACTCCAGCGCGTTGTCCTCCGGGATGCCGGACATGGGCAGGATGGCGCACAGGACGCGCATCCCGTCGGCCCCGTCAGTGCAGTTGCAACCCAGCATGGCCGTCGTCTGCATGGCGCCCGCCGTGGTCCCGCTGGAGAAGGCGCTGACGTCCAGATCCTGCAGGGCCGAGTACGCCACGGCCGCCACGCCCAAACCCGCGTCCACCGCGTAGGGCCAGCTCCTGACCTTTGCCTGCGTGCCGTCGTTGTGGCCCAGGTACATGGCCGTCCGCCCGTCCGTAACCGCGTACAGCCAGTCGGTTAAGCCGACCAGGGCCGTTTGACCTCCTCCAAAAACGGCATCCTTGGCCAGCAGGTCGGGGATCATCGCGTGGGTGCCGTCGGTGCACTGGGGTGGATCCCCGCCCAGCACCGTCTGCACCACGATGAGCGCCACGTTGAACCAGTTGTCGATGGCGAGACCCAGGCTCGACAGGCCTGCCACCAGGAAGTTGAAGAAGGGCGCCAGGTCGGGCGTGCACATCAGGACGGCGAACTGATTATTCTCTTTCTCCTGGCACCGCACGGCCGTCGTGTGGGGGATGACGGTGAGGAGCTGCAAAACGGCATTCACCAGGCTGTGCACGGCCTCCGTCATGTGGATGTCCAGCAGAGGGTATACTAGGATATCGAGGGGGGCCGCCAACGTGCTGCAAAAGGAGTGGCCCAGCTGCGCGCCCAGCAGGCTGAATTCGCGCACCGCCAGCATGCTAGGAAACAGGTTCAGGACCCCCCGCTCTGGGCGCAGGCAGGCTGATCCGACGCATAGAAAGGACATGAACCATTCCACCAGGGCCTCGCTCAGGCGTGTCACGAGGGAGACCAGCGCCACCGCCATGTCCAGAACGACCTGGACCTGGTCGATCAGGATGGGCAGCAAACCCTGCGTCAACAGGGCCTTGAAGAACCACCACGCGCTGTTCCATATGGGCAGGACCCCCCTGAGGAGAAGGTCTGCCATCTGCAGCGGGAGCAGCACCACCTGGTTCACGTACGGACCCGCATGCTGGTTATACATTCTGGCCGCCCCCAGCCACGTCTCAGGGAATTCCGTGTATGTCACGTAAACAGCGGAGAAGAGCACAAACACCGCGAGCCACAGCAGCCACAGCTTGAGGAGGCCGGTCACTGTCCGCGTCACAGCGCGCATCCCTGTGGCGAAGGAGCTCGTGACCGTCGTGGCGAGCGTGATCAGCATCTGCTTCGACGTGTACTTTTTGAACTTGGATGCCCTGACCACCAGCGCAGCCAGCCCATGCAGGAACAGGGCCGCGAGGCTCCAGGCGGCGAGCGACACCCCAAACGGGATCGCCAGCATGTTCACGCCACCCATTTTCAAGGCTTGCAAAAAAAAGTTTATATACAGGGCTAGCTTCCGCGGGCGAAGGCCAGTATTTATGCATATCAACGAGCCAGACCGCCGAAGGATGCGCCCCAGCTTGGCCGTGCTGCTCTTGACCTGCCTGGCGTTCATCTCGGCACACCCGCCCAACGCGTCCCACCCGGCCGTCAACATCAGCTTCGTCAAGGAGGTCACCGTCAGCATCGGGCCAGAGGACTCGTACCTCACCCCGCTGCAGGAGGAGGATGTCTCCAGCCTGCTGGATTCGGGCTTGCGCCTGTTCGAGCCCATTATGCGTTTTTTCGACAGCCTGGCAGCTTCCTGGAACTCCCCGCAAGACCAGGCGCATGGCTTCAAGACCTAGTCATCCCTGTAACACCCTACCAGGCCCGCGATGTCGTCGCTCGCGTAACCCCGTTTGCACTGGCTGCACTGGACGCACAGGCCCGCCAGATCTTGGTTCTGGGTCTCTGGTTTAGCCGGATCGCAGAATTGAAGCTGAAACCCTCGGCGGGGGCACCTGAAGAAACCGTTTGCGTCCCCTGTGGACCCGCATCGGATGCAGCTGGTGGCCTGTGTGGCTTGCTGGTAATAGTGGAGCGGGCATCGAACCAGGGTTCCATTAGGGCACATGTGGCCAGGCAGGCACGCGACACAGTCAAGACCAGAAGGGTAATATCCTGGCTTACATACGCACTCTGAGCCGTCTGGGCTTGCTCTGAACTCCCCTGCAGGGCAATTGCTTGGAGGGTCAGCTAGGCCTGCCGTATCAAACCCGTCAACATGATTTCCAGGATGTGAATAAAGTGTAACTCGTACCAGGACATCGGAACGCCATGCTGAACTCGAGACTGGTCTCTTGAGCGTAACCCTTGTAGTGCTCTTTAAAGACAAAGCTTTCACGAATTCTCGAGCATGGATAGCAGGCCCCGACTGGCAAAAAGGTTAATCAGAGTGTCGTGTTTCCATGCCCCAGCAAGGATCACGCACCTGGGCCTCCAGACAGCTTGTGGATATCCATCCCCATGTTGGTATCCGACTGCCCATCTGGAATCACCCATCGGCAGTTTGGCAGCATCTTGCACGTGTTCCAAGTGCCTGGGGCGCAGGGCTTGCATTCCACGCGTCTCACCTGGATCCCTGTCTGCGAGCCGATCAGCGAAGCCCACATCAAACACATACTCACGACTTACCGAGTAATCTGAATATCCAGTCGAATACTCCCCGTTGGAGCAGTTTGTGATGCAGCTCTTGATCGGGCAGTACAGGCACGGGATACGCATCACAGGCCAGAGGCCTGGGTCGTACTTCATCACAATCTGACCGGAGTCGCCATACCCTCGCCACGTGCCCTGGTTCACCCTGTTGCTGGTGACGACCTCGACCTTCCCATAGGAGGGCGCACTAATTTCTAGAACCGCAGGCTCGCCCTTGGGCAAGATCAAGCACCTGTCCAGGCACGTCTCCTCGTCACAGCAGGTGCTCAACCGGTTCCGCTCGATGCCGGGTTTGTCAGTTTTGATCACGTTCTTGTCCCATTCCTGCTCCAACGGCATCGGGCGCAGGGGGACATCCTGGGTCTCCCCCGTCGGGCCGCGAACCCGTATGCTCTGCTGGGAGAGCAGGGTGGCGCAGGTTGTCACGCCCTCTGTCGAGATCGCCTTCGCCCGAAAGTCATCCAACCATGGGGGGTATTTCGATTCAGCAAAGGACGGCACCACTCTGTACTGAAACGCGACGGGAATGTTCCGCCCGCTGACATACGCCACATCGGGCTCGTCGAAGCCAGTAGTCAAGGAGAGCATGGGCAGTTTGTTAGGGGCCAGCTTGTTGTGACGTTCAAGGTACCCTCCTTTCTCAAACCCCATCAGCTGGGAGCTAACAGTGTCTGCCAGCACGCATAAAACGACCAGAATGTAACGCATTACCACAGGAAACAAAGTAGAAATCCTAAATACCAGCCCACACGCCAATCCGAGACTCGTCGCCTAACCCTCCCCACGCGCTGCACAGGCATGGCATGGGCGGGTATGCGTCCCGCCACTGGGGCGTCCAAATGGTTTCTTTCAAGGCCCAGCTCGGCACTCCGTCAAACGAATACAGTCGCCAGGGATCGGGGGGGTCACTAGGATTGAACCAGGAGCTCATACCCAACACGGACACCCTGTCAATTTTTTATAGGGCGACACAACTCAAAACAGGATCTTCCTGAGGACGAGGCGCCCGCCCACCACCTCTGCGGGCGAAAAACCGTGGATCCCAAAGTAGTAGGCCTTCATCCTCATGAAGATCTGGGTGCCCGAGGGACAGGCTTCCTGGTAGTTTTCATACGAGAGGGGGAGCGTCAGCTGGAGGATGCGCTTGCTCTCCTGCATGTCAGTCGTAGTGCATCGAATGTACTCCATCACGAAAGCCTTGGCGGCCTGGATGAACGGGATGCACTGGGCCAGCGTGAGCGCCATCTTCGCCTCATACCCCTCATCGCGCAGGATGCCCACAGCCTCCCAGAAACGATGCAAGAAACCCGCTGCCTTTGCGCGCAGACTGGAATGCACATGGTCAGGCGTGAGGGGCTGCAGAGAGTCAAACGTAAAAGGCAGGAGGGCCAGAGGGATCCCTGGATGCTCTGCTGCCAGGTTGGAGGGGGGCATTGTTTCCACCCGAATGATGTTGGAATCGACGCAGTTCCATTGCAGCAGGAGCCGTAGGTCAGCCGTGTCCTCCGAGACCCTCGGGATGAACGTGTGGACAAACTCCTTCACGATGCCTTGGAAATCCCTCGTTAGGCACAGTGCTGCGAGAGCGTCGTACGGTTCATCCGTGCTGCATGAGAGAGTCAGGTTCTATCGAAGCGGCATGGTATGGGCGGGCAATACCAGCATGCGTCCTCCAGGGACGAATCCAGTTTGTGGATGAGGATGCGTGCCACAGCCATCCGCACGCTCGAAAAACGTGTTTCCCTTTTTATTAAGATTTTCCTGAAGAGGCGTGCCCGATTTAGCGAAATAATTTTAAACCGTCGCCTTTTTTTGAAGAGTCGTTCCGGATTTAGCGAAAAAAATTAAAAATTTGAAACGGTGCATTTTTGTTGCAGGGTGACGCTTCGTGAACCGTCGTGAAAATCCCATAAATAGTTCAGACCCCTGCGCGTGCCATCGAAAAATGGAGTCGAGTCCACCCGCCACCAGTGCTGCCGTCCCTGCAGGCTTGGATGCCCTTGGTCAATACGTTGCGCAACTCGAGAAGTTTGTCAAGGAGAAGGAGTCCAGCCAGGAACCAGTCCCAGAGCACGCGAGACTGTCTCTCCAGATCGTGAAGAACACCATTGTCCCGCGCTTGGAAGGCTTGTACGAGAAGACCATGACTTCCTTGCCGCCTGGGGTCACTACGATTGGTCCCAAGGCCACACCCCCGACGGACGCCAAACCAATCAAAGTCATGGTCATGGAGTGCCATCCCGTGCCTGTCAAGGGGATAGTACTCCCTTCCCGTTCCCGCAAGCCCCCACAACGGTTGTCCGATGTAGAACCGGCCAAGTCGACACGCAGCAAGACCAAGCAGCCTGAGGACGCGACTCAGCCAGCCTACATTCGCGCTGCGATTGGTATGGGGCACGTCATCTTCTGCGAGCCCCGGGGTTGTGTCAAGATCAACGGCAAACGCTTCACTCCCGAAAAGTTCAAGTGGTGGAAGGACTTGAACGGCATCAAGCACCTCGTCTACATGCCGGGCGCCATCTGGGATTCCATATACATGCGCTGGATCATCCGATGCGTCTTCATGCAGGAGGGCGTGTACACTGCCTACCACGGCTTCGACAGTGACAGCTGCTTCGAGAGCATCACGACCCTCTGGCCGTTTGTACGGACCCACCTCGCCTACCCCTGGTTTGCACAGGTCCTCCCAGTTTCCCCGTTTTGTCGAGCCCGCCATCTTGACTCTCGTCTTTGCAGGTGGGCACCATCGTCCCAAACGTCACGCAGAAGCGCCAGCCTGGGGAAGCGCTGGCCTTTCCTGTTCCCGACGACCATGTTTACAAGAAGGGGGACTCTGTTCTCATCAAGGACCTGGATCAACGCGGCTACATTGGGGGAGTCTACGTCAGACACGACAAGCAGCCCGTTTACCTCGTCTACCTGGAATCCCGCTACCTGCCCAGGTTCGAAGGCTCCTGCTCCACGTGGATCCAGACTCTCGGCCCGGACCAGGTGGGACCTCCGCTGTTTGCGTGGGGCAAGACGGACGAGCTCAGTTTCTGGTGGATGAACACGCCGTTGTATCGCGGCAACGCCCTGTTTGACTTCTGGCCCATCCCTGTCGACGGCTGGAAGGCGGGGCATCTGGCCTCTGTTCCTGGATTCGCGACGGTCCATATCCGCCAGTGCGTCCGGATCGAGGCAGTCCACGACACTTCCGTGGATGTTCTCTTTCCCGCCTCCAGTCTGCAGGGCGGCACCAAGTCCAGGCAAGTTGTATACGTAACGTGTTTTACACAACGTTTCTGACCCTTTTTTCTCCAGATATCCCAAGTCGGAAATCATGGGGCCGTACATCGATTGGAACTTTGATGGATACACCTGGCCCAGCAAGGCCAAGCGTGTTCGCTTCACCCCCGACAGTATCGAGGACGACGTCCTTGATCTGGGTGCCAACGCCATCCAGGGCGTCGAGCTGCTCCAGAAGAAGCCCCGCGTTCTATCCGCCTGTGATCCTCCCAGCGACCAGACGGACGTCCTCAGCATTGGCAATCTCAGCATGATCGAGACCGACCCAACAGACCCAGAGGATATCCCTCTCCTCTGCAGGGAGGTCTTAACTAAGGAGGATCTATCCTTTCCCGACGTCCAGCAGCCTGGAGAGTCCCTCGACGTGGATCGCTTTTTCGTCGAGAAGGATGACTAGATCCCCGCCCTGCCATACCACCGAGTCACCTCATGCCCCGCTCGGGCGAAGTAAAGGCTTCATCACCACGTGTCCCATGTTCATCTCCTCTTCCGCGTACATCTCGCGTAGGCCAGGCGGTTCTGTAGGATCCGGGGTGTGAAGGGCGAAAAAGGCCGTGTAGAATAGCAGGAAAACAATGTAGGCCACGTGCTCCACGATGTAGGCGTGCTCTGTCTCATCGCTTTCGAGCTCCCCCATGTGTCTGACTGGTTCTCCATCGTTGGTGAGGCCTCCAGTGTATCGGATGTGCTCGCCGCGATTCTCCTCGATGGCCCATAAGGTAATAAACGCAATGACCAGGGCCACACTCGAGACGAAAAGAAAAATTTCCATGGCTAGACGGGCACGGGCTAGCACCTTCTCTCTGTCTCCAGCAAGCCGAAGCAGGCTGATCGAGTAACTGGCTGATCCAGCGCAGAACAGGAACACACCCGAAAAGTGGTTAAGGTTGTCCTTGTGGAAAACCAGCCACATCCTGCGAGAGGGGTTTGACCAGTTTAATTTCTGGCAGAGCTTGTTCGAATCTTTTTTTTCTAGTTCTCTACCCTCCTCTAGACCCCTAGAGAGACTAGAAGTACCCTACCGTACCTTAAGGTACGGTACGTTACGGTACGGTACTTTTCAGATACCTCTAAGCTGTTTATGGGTTGGTCTAGTTGGATAATTGATCTGATAACTTACCCCCTCTAGCCCAACCATGGTATGGTCTGGTTTTTTCTAGAAAATGATGAACCATTCCATGGTCTGGTTTTTTCTAGAAAAAACAGTCAGCCATGGTATGGTTTGATTTCTAGTATATCCAAACATTCTCTCTCTCTCTCCCTCCTCCCCTCCCCCTCTAGACCTCTAGAGAGACTAGAAGTACCCTACCTTACCTTAAGGTACGGTACGTTACGGTACGGTACGGTACTTCCAGATACCTCTAGGCTGTTTATGGGTTGGTCTAGAAAAATAATTAATCTGATAACTCACCCCCCTCTAGTTTACACCGGTTTCCTCCTGCTCACCAGCCGAGGAGCGTGACGAACACGCCGGTGAAGCCCACGATGATCCAGCATGGAGCCTCGTTTCTGAATCTGCATAGGTACAGGACGACCCCCAGGCATCGGACTGAGAGCGTGACGGTGAGGATCACTGCATACTCGACGTGCTCGAACAACGAATCGGAGATGGTGTTTTGGCGGGCAATCTCGTATGTGAACAGGTAGTACGAGAAGAATATCAGGTCGAAGAGGCATACCCCGATCAGGAATAGCTGCAGCCTGTCTGGGTACAGGAACTTGTAGGCACCCCCCATGTCAGTCTGCCTTGTTCGCGATGCCAGTTTTAATACGGACGCTGGCCGGCGTATGGGTATATTAACTTGAGAGCGATTGGTTGCGCCGTATGTGGGCGGGGCTGCTCTGGCTTCTCCTGATTTGGACTGGGACTGTGGGCGGACAGAGGACGTTCTTCCAGTTCGACACGCGGTCCGGGGACTACCAGCTCGGGCCGGATGGGTCCGTGCCATACACGGGAGCTTCCGCCATGCCTGCCGCGCTTGGCTCCGTGATTGTCTCGTCTGGGACCACCACCGTGAATAGCCAGACGATCCCGAGGGGCATGCAGGTCTGGACTGTCGGGGCGACGGGATGGTATGATATCGTGGCGGTTGGGGCGAGCGGGGCGGATTCTCTCAGATCGACGGGTAGTTACTTTGGAGGAAGAGGTGTGGCTGTCCGATCCAGGATATCCTTGGCTGCGGGGGCTCGAGTGGTGGTCGCTGTGGGGATGAAACCTACTGGCTGCTCGAGCTCTGGACTGTACGGTGCTGGTGGCGGCTCGTTCGTCTCGCTTTATGCTGCGACAGGGACATTCGCAACCTCTGGACAGCACACGCTCATTCTGGCGGCTGGCGGGGGTGGATCTTGCAGCTATATTGATGCTGGGGCTGACGCGTTGACTGGAACGTCTGGAGGTAAGTGCCGATCAAATCCAGCGCCGGCGACGGCAGCAGCTACTGTTGGAGGTGGCGGTGGCGGAGGGGCTGCAGCTGGGGGGGCTGGACTTGCTGGCACTTCCGTTAATGTTCAAGGGAGCGGGGCAGGCGGCGGAGGGTTCCTAGCCGCTGGAGGGGATGCCAGGACTTCACCAGCGAATGAAGTGACCAGGGGAGGTGCCTCGTTCTTGGGTGGCAGTGCAGGAGGGCTCACGATTGGGCCACGATCCACCACGATATGCACGGTCACTTTGATAGCCTCACCAGGGATTGATAAGCCTCCTGGCGGGTTTGGTGGAGGGGGTGGTGCCTGGAACGCTGGCAGCGGGGGCGGCGGGTTCTCTGGAGGGCAAGGGTGTAGTGATCTCAACAGACAAGGCGGCGGCGGGGGCGGCTCGTACGACTGGAACGGGGCGGGCAATGTGGCGACGCTTTACTCCAGCTGGGATACAGCCATGTTTGGGCCAGTGCCGACGGGGTATGCCAGTGGGTACATGTCCGCTGACGGCGAGGTCGCGATCAGCCTGCTGAATTGCCCGAGCAACACGCATCCAAATAGAGATTTTACAGTGTGTCTCGCCAACGCTGGCTTCTTCATCGGGAGCTCAGGCGTGCAGTTTCCACCTTCGCCGTTCATGTCAGGAGACACGTTCACCAGCGGGGGCGAGGCGTTCACGGCGTCAGCCTCGTCCTTTTTCTCGCCTACCAACGAGGCAGCATGGAGAGCTTTCTCTGGCGCGTCCACTTCGGTTACTGCGGGGTCCAACGTAAACGCCTGGACAGCCAACACTGGCTTTTATTCTGGTAGCAGTTCAGGAGCCTACACAGGCACGGCCAGCACTACTGTGGATGGAGCTGCTATCCGAGGCGAGTGGTTGCAGCTCCAGTCCACTGTTCAGCATATACTTGGATCCTTCTCAATCACTACATGTTATTTGAATCCCACAAGAGCTCCCAAGTCGTTTGTATTAGCTGGTTCCAACGACGGGGTCACATGGATATCACTGCAGGAGGTTTCAGGTGAAGCGACTTGGACTGCCAGCCAGGTCAGGACTTACACGATGCCTGAAGCTGTGGCCATGTCATACTTCAGGCTTATCGTGACCAATACAACCGGCACATCAGACACATACTTGACAATCGACAAGCTCCGCCTGTTTGAC
>Ga0164293_10001952_pt1 | contig 17444 bp, 6 predicted proteins | sample GEODES118metaG_FD_111487 | JGI IMG/M metagenome (GOLD analysis project Ga0164293, IMG submission 111487) | Eutrophic lake water microbial communities from Lake Mendota, Wisconsin, USA - GEODES118 metaG | ecosystem: Environmental > Aquatic > Freshwater > Lake | place: USA: Lake Mendota, Wisconsin...
AGCGGATTCAGTTTACATCGCAACTACTCCTGACTATAACATGTATACTCCTGATGCGACTAATCCTCAGGATATCATTTACTCTCAAGAGGCAGTTGATAATTTGGATAACACAGGTATTGATTCTAACTATACCGCGACTTACTATCCTTGGATTCTTACAAGAGATACTGTTAATAATACACAAATTTACTTACCTGCAACAGGTGAAGTTTGTAGAAACTTAGCATTGACAGATAACATCGCATTCCCTTGGTTCGCATCGGCAGGTTACACAAGAGGTCTTGTAAACTCTATCAAAGCGAGAGTTAAGTTGACTCAAGAAGATAGAGATACTTTGTATCAAGGTAGAATCAACCCAATTGCAACATTCTCTGATGTGGGAACTGTAATTTGGGGTAACAAAACCTTACAAGTCGCTGACACAGCACTTAACAGATTGAACGTAAGAAGATTGTTACTTCAAGCTCGTAAGTTGATTTCAGCAGTAGCGGTAAGATTGTTGTTCGAACAAAACGACCAAATCGTTAGACAACAATTCTTGGATAGTGTTAACCCTATCTTAGATTCAATCAGAAGAGACAGAGGTCTTTATGACTTTAGAGTAACAGTTTCTTCTTCACCTGAAGATTTAGATAGAAATACATTAACAGGAAAGATATACTTAAAACCAACGAAGGCATTAGAATTCATCGATATCGAATTCTTCATCACTCCAACAGGAGCTTCGTTCGAAAATATCTAATAATTAATAGGGGGGTAAAATCCCCCCTTTAGCCAAATGAAAAAAGTTTTTACAGAAGGATTTATAAGTAAAGGTACTCCAGACTTAAAATATTATGCGTTCGATTGGGACGATAATATAGTTCATATGCCAACTAAAATTTTAGTTAAAGATGAGAGTGGTAATGAAGTTGGAATGTCTACTGATGATTTCGCCGAGTTTAGACATCAAATAGGAAAAGAACCATTTAATTATAAAGGTAACACAATAGTAGGTTATAGTGACTCTCCATTTAGAAACTTTAGAACCGATGGTGATAAAGATTTTTTGGTGGATGCTATGAGGGCAAAAAAAGGACCGGCATTTGATGATTTCAGAGAAGCAATCAATAACGGTTCAATATTTGCAATAATTACTGCGAGGGGACATAACCCGAACACTATAAAAGAAGCAATTTATAATTACATTATAGATGGGTTCAACGGGATAGACAAAGACGAGTTAATTAAAAATCTTAAAAAATATCGGTCTTTTGTAGGTGAAGATGAAATGAGTGATGAAGAATTAATTAAGTCATATTTGGAACTTAATAAGTATCATCCAGTGTCTTTTGGTGATGACCAAGGAGCGGTTAATCCTGAAGAAGCTAAAGTAGAGGCTATGGAGGCTTTTGTAAATTATATTAAAGCTATGGCAGCAGTTTTAAATAAAAGAGCATTCTTAAAAAAGGATATTAGGAATAAATTTAATCCAGATAACTTATCTATAGGATTTAGTGACGATGATCCAAAAAATATAGAAGTAATGCAAAAACACTTCAAAAATAAACCAGATAATATAGTAAAAACTTATTCTACTGCTGGAGGAGTTAAGCAGGAAGTTAAATAAGAATATCGTTTTCAAAAAAAAAGTAAATAGAAAAATTTTTGTGAAAGGATATATTTATCAATAAAATAACAAAAACAAAAAAATTAAAAACACATGGCTGATTTGTTAATGAAAATGCCGATTCCTTACGAACCAAAACGACAGAATCGTTTTATCCTAAGGTTTCCATCATCTCTTGGTATAAATGAATGGTTTGTTGAATCTGCGGCAAGACCACATATTATTATAAACCCAGTTCCAATTCCTTTTTTGAATACTGAAACTTATGTTGCTGGTAAATTCACTTGGCAAACAATTCCGGCGGTGTTTAGAGATCCGATTGGACCTTCAGCCGCTCAGGCACTTATGGAGTGGGTACGTTTACATGCTGAATCTGTGACAGGTCGTATGGGTTATGCCGCAGGTTATAAAAAAGATGTTGACCTCGAAATGTTGGACCCAACCGGTGTTGTTGTAGAAAAGTGGATTTTATATGGTACTTTCTTAACCGATGTAAACTTCAACTCTTTGAGTTATGCACAAGACGGATTAGCGACAATTAATGCAACACTTAGGATGGACCGTTGCGTACTTGTTTACTAATTTATCAAGATACTATTTATTAAAATTCAAATACAATTATATTTAACCGTAAAGCACTAAACTTTACGGTTAAATTTTTATATGGATAATCAATCAATAGAACACGGACAATCTAATTTTACGTTACCTCACGACGTTGTTCCTTTACCGACACACGGTCTCTTCTACAAGAATAAGAAAAAATCAATCAAAGTTGGATACCTTACTGCAAATGATGAAAACATTCTCATGGGTGGAGGTAACGACATGACTCAAACTTTATTGAGGTCTAAAATCTACGAACCTGATGTTCGTATTGATGATTTGTTAGAAGGAGACGTTGAGGCAATACTTATATTTTTAAGAAATACGGCATTCGGGCCTGAAATGGAACTGAATTTGACCGACCCAATCACAAAAAAACCATTCAAAGCAACTGTCAGATTAGATGAATTAGATATAATTAAAGGACAGCAACCGTCGGATGATGGAACATTTATCACTCAGTTACCAAAATCTCAAACAACTGTAAAAATTAAACCAATGACTTACGGTGAAATATTGGAAATACAAAGAATGTCAGAGTCTTATCCTCAAGGGAGAACCGCACCAAAAGTTACTTGGAGATTGAATAAACAAATTGTCGAAGCAAATGGAGTAACTGATAAATCTGACATCGCTAGATTTGTGGACCAAATGCCAATTGCAGATTCAAAATATATTAAAAAGTTCATGGATGATAATGAACCAAGATTAGATTTAACAAGAACAGTAATGACCCCATCAGGAGAGCAACTAACAGTTAATGTTGGGTTTGGGGTTGACTTTTTTCGTCCTTTCTTCTGATTATAGGAAAGGACAAATTGATGAATTTTATTATCTAAAAACTCTTTTGGATATATCATACTCAGATTTTTTGATAATGCCGGTGTTTGTTCGAAAGTATCTTTTAAATAAATGGGTCGAACTTAATAAAAAGGACTGAAAATTCAGTCCTTTTGTATTTATATATAAAGTAAAATTATGTTTTTTCAAGCAGGTACTAACACTAACCCAGTAGACCCAAGTTCGGGTTATGCTGGAGGAAAAGAAGAATTAGATTTTGTAAAATCCCAAGAGAAACTTTCAGAGTTTAGTAATCAGATTTTAGGTGTCTTTACTCAAGGAAGAGAAAGAGTATACGAGTTACAAAACGCTTTAGCGGAGACTACACCAAAAGTTGCTAGACTTGGAGGTAATATCAAAGATGTTGCTGGTATTATAATTGGTGTTGCAGAGGCATCGGCGAGAAATGTTGTCGCTACGGATGAGCAAATTACAAAATTATATGCCGCAACCAAAGTACTTGGAGGTGATGCTAAAACTTTAGCGACCACCTTTTTAGACGTTGGTATGTCAATCAAGTCAATACCTGAGGCACTAAAAGATTCCATAGATTATGTCCGAAGTATAGGTGGTAATGCTAAACAGGTCATGGGTGATGTAACCAAAAACATGGCACAAATGAACCGTTTTCAATTTGAAGACGGTGTAAAAGGTTTAACTAAGATGGCAGCCCAAGCCTCAATGTTAAGACTTGACATGTCTAAAACTTTTAGTTTTGCGGATAAATTATCGTCTCCAGAAGTGGCAATTGAAGCCGCAGCAGCATTTCAAAGACTAGGTGTTGCAGTTGGATCTTTAGGAGACCCCCTACAACTACTAAATCAATCACTTAATGATCCATCAGGAATTCAAGATAGTTTAATTGAAATTTCCAAAAAATTTGCATATTTCGACAATCAAACGAAATCCTTCAAGATTAGTCAAGAGGGTATATTAAAATTTAAAGAGTTAGAAGAAATAACAGGGTTCAATGCCGCTGAAATGAGTAAGTTAGGAGTCGCCGCTCTTGAAGTTGACAAAAGATTATCTCAAATTAGCCCATCAATAAAATTTGAAAATGAAGAAGACAAACAATATTTGGCAAACATTGCTAGAATGGGAGATGGTGGAGAATATGAAGTTGAATTTAGAGATGAAAGGGGTCAAGAACAAACAAAAAAATTAAGTGAAATTACTCAAACAGAGTTTAATAAATTAATTGATGAACAAAAAGATGCTGAAAAATCAATAGAAGAATTAACAAGAGACCAAATGACCTTGCAAGAAATTGGTAACGCTGACTTGGCGGCAATCAGGACGGCTATAACTGGAGGAGTCGTAACCGCACCAACCTTACAAGGTTTGAATGAAGAAATTAGAAAAATGACTGAAGAAATTGGGAATGTTATAACTAACGATAAAGACCTTCAAATACCTGAAATAAGAAAAGAAGTGGACAAAATATTTTCCGATTTGGAAGGAGACTTGTCTAAGATTGTTTTGAAAGGAAATTTTGAGCCAGAAAAAATATTCGAAGAATTAATTTCAGGAGAAAGATTGCAGGATTTATCACAAAAAACTAAAGATAAGATAGAAGATATTTCCATAAAAATTGGGGAGAAATTAAAAGAAAAATTTAGTAATGGACTATTTGAATCAAATACTAATTCAAGTACAGAAGATAAAGTCAGTGGTACAAACACTCCTGTTAATTCAACAAGGTTGACGGTAGAAGGTACTCAACCAATAACTCCAAGTTATGGTCTCCCGACAACACTACCAAAGACACAAAAATTAAATGTAGAATTTGGAGGAAAAATACCTGATTTTAACGTAAATTTTAAAGATGCACCTCAAAATATGACCCCCCAACAAATAGAGGAGTGGAAAAAAATATTCAAATCAGTCGTTAATGAACAATATTTTAGAAACTATTTAATAAAAGTTTACGACCCAAATGGAACCGAAGTACCGGCTTATTAAAATAAAAAAACAACCACAACCTATTTATTAATAAAAGATATAAATGGCAAGTCCGTTATTAGATTTAGCAAATTCAGAAGGGTTTAGAAAAAAACTTTTAACTAGGAATTTAACTCCCTATGCGAAGGCTCCAAATAGACCTACACAACCAATCGATACGGAATACGTTCAATCGAATTCTTCAGTTCAAGATAGTCCTGATAAATTGATTGATGAGCCTTCTTTTGCCAATAAATTATTTCCATTAAATCAGTATGGAAATGAAGGTGGATATAAGCAAGTACCTGACCCTGGAGCATTATTAAATACAAAATCGAATGAGGGTGAATATGGGTATCAAGATGCAAACATAGTTGACCAATCTATTCCCGAGTCTCAAAAGTGGAAACCTCTAAACGTTTTTTCAAATGGAAATGAAGTTGCATTAGACGGAGCGGAATTTTTTGGTTCACTCAATCGTCCTGTATCAACAAATACACAAAATAATCAACCATATCCAACAACGTTTGTATCTTCAACTTATACACCAGTTTCTATTTTATTATCACAAGACCCCGGTGGAAGTAACGGTTTATTAAGCCAAGATTCATTTATTGCACGTTTAGGTGCGCAAACTCTTAGGAGAGAGTTCCGAGACAGGATTGCGGCGCAAATACGACAAGATACATTAGGGAGGGCAAATATCCTTAACGTTTCTAGTGGTACTGACATTGTCAATATATTAACAGGTGTTGTTCCTATAATTGAACCTGTTTATACTATCACAGTAACCGCTAACCCAATACTTGCTGCAACAAACTTTGCTTTAAGACTTGGAGGAAGTATATTACCCGTATCTCCTATACCTGGATCATATTTTGACCCAAATACAACTTTGGGCCAGCCAACCACAATACAACAAATTTCCAACGCTTTTAGAAGAAGTGGTGTTGGTAAGTTTTTCAATAGATTAATGGGTGGTGGGGAGACTGGTTCCCAAATCATGTTTAACAACATGGGAGCGGGTCAAAGGTCTCAATTATTCAAGAACATTGATTTTAACAGATATAAGCCAAATTTCCCAAGAAACTTTTTTCAAAGATTAGGTGGAGCTCTTGTCGGTACTGTTTCAGACAATAGTAACTTTTATGTTGGGAGTATAACTTCCAATCCATCTCAAGTGTTTTCTCCGGTTGGAGATGTTCCAGTTAACCAATTTGGTGTTGAACAACAATCACCAGTTTATGGACCTTCAGAGTTAGCTCAGTTATATGAAGGACCAAGTCAATCTGTAAGACTTGGAGCGAATGGGCCTACATATAGTAATGGTGGAGGAATCGAAGGTGGATTTACATGGGTGTCTCCAAAATATAGAGGTAATGCTGGTAAGAAAGTTGGTATTAACGGTGAGATTACTGAACAAGACGAAGACTTCAGACCGTCATCTTATGTCAATACGGAATCAGTTAATAATGAGTTTAGACAAGGGTCAATTCTTGATGATACGCAGAGATTAATTGACAGCCAACCACAAGGGGGTAAGCGTCTCCAACATGTTGGAAATGCGATAGACCAAGTAAGTAAAGTATTCAATGATGGATACAAAGAACTTACAAAAGGTTCAAGAGTTTATAGATATGTCGGTGCTATTGGTCAAGAAGTTGGTACTGAGTGTTGTCGTGTATTTGCGAAAGATTTACCATACTTACAATATAATGATTTACAAAAAACAGATGGTATTACGACTGAAGGAAGAAGATTCGCGTATTCAGTATTAGATAAGACTTATAACCTTAATATTGCACCAAACAAACAAGAAGGTGGACAGGATTCAACAAATATTGTTGGTGATATTAATAATGCGGTTGCCAAAAAATATATGTTTTCATTAGAGAACTTGGCGTGGAGAACATCTAGTACACCAGGATTTTCTACATCCGATTTACCTGTTTGTGAGAGAGGCCCTAACGGTGGTAGAGTGATGTGGTTTCCACCTTATGGATTGACATTTAGTGAAAGCGTATCTGCAAACTGGCATGGATCTGATTTTTTGGGTCGACCAGAACCAATATATACTTATAAAAATACATCAAGGGGAGGACAACTTTCATGGCAAATTGTTGTGGATCATCCATCAATTCTTAATGTAATCGTAAATAAAGTTTTATCTAACGAAACAAACAAAACACGTATTGATAGTATCTTAGAATCTTTTTTTGCTGGATGTATAAAATATGATGTTTACGAATTAGCTAAAAAATATGTTACAATAAATCCAAATGATTTGTTCGAGTTACAACAAGTAATTTCTTCAAAAGAAATGACTAGGGAACAAATTATTTACACTCGTACTACATTAGAGTCTGGAGCATTCTCGCCAGGTTCACAAGCTCAACCACTCGCTCAAGAGGGTGCAGGTGGAAATACAAACTTAAACTTCGACAAATATTTACAACTAGGATTTTATTTTGGAAACGATTTTCCAAAACCGAACACAACTATAAATTATACAACTGAATACGCAAGATATACTACAGAAGTTAATGAGCAGTATTCCAAAAAATCAAATGCTACAGAAACCAAAAGTTTTTTCGATACAGTTGTTACTCCAAATTATAAGGCAATGGATGAGTTTGCGATAGATTTGGGAAAACAATTAGAAACTAACGAAGGGACTGTAACAGTATACATTAGTTCAAGTTGTTCAGCACCTGCAACTGAATCATATAATCTTGAGTTATCAAAACGTAGAATAGCGGCAACAGTCAAATTTTTTGTGGAAAACGATGCAACAAAAAAATACATGGAACCAAATCCTGTTAGATTAATTGTTAAAGAAGATACTGGCACTGGCCCCGATAGAGCTGGTGCCCTCGGAGAAGTGGCAGTATCTAATCCTAAGAAAAGCAGTTTGACCAAAGGTCCATATATTGATTCACTTGAGCCTAATGGAAAAACATTTGATTGTAGTGATAGTAGTCCAAGTGCGGATGGAGGTGATACTCCAGTTGGAGCTAAGGAAGTTTTTACAGTTGGGGCAATGGCTTGTAGAAGGTCATTTATTTCAAAGATAGTTCCAAACTTAAAAGCTCCACAGACAGGACCTAATGGTCAAGGAACACCTGGTGGACAAACTAATCCTACAGGAGGGCCTGGCCCGATTATAGGTTTGACTGGGACATTATCCGCAACCACCGAAACAATACCTATTCTAACACCAGAATGGAAACCTAAAGATAACATTACTAAAAAGGTTGTAAGGGCTTTATTGACCGAGTGTGATTATTTTGAAGTTATTAAAGAAACTACACCTATGGTTTTCGATAACTTGAAGGATAAATTAAAGTTTTTCCAACCTTCGTTTCATTCAATAACGCCAGAGGGATTAAACTCAAGATTGACATTCTTACAACAGTGTATGAGGCCTGGTGATACTATTCCTACAATCAAATCAGATGGTGAGACACAGACCTTGAATTATAACAAAGATGCCAGTAATACATCATTTGGAGCTCCTCCAGTACTGGTGTTAAGGATAGGTGATTTTTATAACACAAAAATTATTCCTGATGGACTTAACATTTCATACGAAGGATTAGACCTTAATCCTGAAGGAATTGGTGTACAACCTATGATTGCCACTATTTCACTGCAATTCAAATTTGTTGGAGGTAGTGGATTAAAAGAGTCGGTTGACAAGTTACAGAATGCCTTGACCTTTAATTACTATGCTAACACAGAAATTTATGATGATAGAGCTGATGTTACGGATATTGAGTCTTCAAGAGTGTTAGACCAAATATTTTTAGAAGGACAGATTCCTCCACCAATTCCAGGAGTCAATAGTGCTGCACCAAATAACGGACAAGATAATAATAGTACTATTGGAAATATTGTTAGTAATGTTACTGATACAAGTGGAAACACTACAGGAGTTTTAAGTTACAGTACATTTATGAAAAAAGTAGTAAGTGACACTCAGACATATTTTACAAATGTTGTTAATAAAACTAAAGAAAGTGTTAATCAATATAATAACGCGGTTAGACAACAATGGATGTTAGAGAGAAACTATACAAATGGTAAGTTTGCAATTAGTACTATTGATGAAACAAGTATTTTATTTGGTAAACCTAGTAACATTGAAAAAAGGTTTGATACCATATTTGGAGAATTAGTTAAAAATATAAAAGATGATCAAGAAGGATTTATTGAATATATTTCTGAACCATCTAAAAACTTGTCACCAAAACTAATCAGAGCAATTAAGGAAAATTATTCCAATTTCGTGTCAAGAAAACGAGGGTCTTTTGAAAACGCAATATCGACAATAACACAAAGTTTAGTAAATGAAGAACAAAGTTATCTTCAAACTCTTGGTAGGTTAAATACTATACTTTATAGTGCTACCAGTGGTAATACTGGTACCGATGGACTTCAAGCTAAGAACGGTCCTGTAAGGATATATGTAACTTCAGGAACAACAGATGTTCATAAATCATCATCGAGTCAAAATACATTCTTGGAATTAGTTGAAGATACTGTAAAAATCAAAGACAGTATTGAAAATTTCAACACTGTGATTGAAAGTAATAAAAAATTTACTTATCCAGCAACTAGTACGGAGTATGAAGGTGTCTTGGTATTTGCAACTACTAATGGAAAATCAAACGCAGTTACAGTACAAGAAGTTTTCAATCCGTTTAGTAATAACCCACAATTTGATAGTAAACCATTCAGAAGAGTTTATATGATTGTTTCTGATGATGTTCTTGATGAAAAGAAATATGAAACTTTCAAACAAGAGATTATTGGAAATGTTCTTGGAAACAAAGCATTGCTCGGCGACGGGTCTGTTGACATTGAGGCAATATTTGATACATATTGGATTAGAACTGTTAGACCAATTTTCTTGGAAGAAAATAATATTACAAAATCATTTATTGAAAATTTGGAAAAAAACGATTTGAAAGATTATTTAATTTATACTCCATTCGATTTAGACAAACAAAGAAACTTAACCTTTACAAGTATAGACCCTTCTGGCCCACAACAAATAAAGACGAAAGAAAATTTGATAAAAGGATTGGCTAACACAACAAACCAAAATACAAATGTATTAACTTGGAATGATTCGAATGGAAATCTACCTAACGCATATATATCGAAAGCAAAACTTAACTAATGGCATATCAATATTGGAATAGGTATAGTGATTTTGTTATTAATGGGGAACAAACAGTAGTCCCTTATGTTTCTTTGCCCCAAAAGCCAACTGACAAGGCTTACATTTATAAAGTTGCAAAAAGTAGATTAGACAAAGTTTCACAAGAATATTATAACTCACCTGTATTCGGATGGTTAATTCTTCAGGCAAATCCACAATTTGGAGGCCTTGAAAACAACATTTATGATGGTGCGGTATTGATTATTCCATTTCCTCTTCTACCATCATTACAGGACTATAAGGGAGCATTAGAAAATCATTTTTATTATTATGGCAGGTAACATACAGGCAGACACAAGTGGAAATATTTTTGTTGAAGTTGACGAAAACAATATTATTGTGGTTGACCCAAACAAGACTGTCGATGATTTTGGAAATATTCGAGAAAGACTTGTTGACCACGAAAATCTTGTCATGTATGCCAACTTGGAAGCTGATGTGATTCCAAGAACAAAGTTAGCTGTTGGAGGGAGTCCTGACAATAGATTAGTAACTATTTCTGTTACTAAAATGAATTTTCTAAAACCAACAAAAAATTCATCTTTAGGTACGGGGTATTACGACGAATTGACAGGAGAAAATACAACTCAATTTAATGGTGTCAATCAACCAAACGAAATTGCAAATACTACTAATAATTCTCAAAACCCTTACTCACTTAATACGTCCGTAAATCAACGAGAAATTATTGATACTGGACTATTGGGTATCACTTCAATCAACATTACTACAAATACAAGCTTCGTTCCAACAGTTGAAATACTTTTGGAGGATGTACAAGGAAAAGGTCTTTTTGAATTTGGTGATAGTTCACCTTATGCAGCATTCTTTAATCAGCCATACCCCCCATTCTATCTTACACTAAAAGGGTATTATGGGCAAGCAATTAGATATCAACTTAACTTAAAAACTTTCCACGCTTCATTCAATGGGTTTAGTGGAAATTATCAGGTTCGATTAAACTTCGTAGGATATAAATTCAACGTATTGGAAGAAATTTCAATGGGACATCTCATTGCAGCTCCCCACATGTATAGCCAAAGGTTTGATATCACCCAAACATTAGACGGTCCACAACAATCAAATAAAGCTGCTGAATCACAAGCGAGTACACAAGCGGAAAAGGGGGCTAACAATGTGGGGTCTAATACTGCTGTGGTAACACAAATTGTTGCTGAAAAAGGATATCAAAAAATAATTGAAGTCTACAGTGAGTACAAAGCCAAGGGGTTAATTCCGCCTAATTTTCCTGAACTTACGTTGGTACAATTAATGAATAAGTTGCAACAATTTGAAGCAAACATTTTTAATTCTTTCGAAAAAGCTGACGTAGAACCTTTAACGAACATCAGAAACTATAAAGATACGTTGACTCGATATTTTAATGCAATTGTTGGAGGGGAAACATCTTGGTTTAAGACTTATCTGAATCCAAAACCGATTGTATTAAAATCGGGAGAGAGAGCGTATGTCTTCAAAGATTTGTCTCGTGAAGTTAAAGATACTGCCATTTCCAAATTACAAGGTGACATTACCGAATTCAATAAGGAATTATCCGAAAACTCTACTTTAGGAACAAAGGGTACTGTTCCAATTCCGAATCCAATAAAGTACGACACGATTTCAATAACTCCTCCTGACGGAAGTAGTATTAATTGGTTTGAAACAGTTAGAATCCAAACTGGAATTAGTAATCCAACTTTGGAAGACGAACTGAATTTAAGGAAAAGTCTTTCTTATTTGTTTATCCCAACTGAATTTGAATCAAATGCCAGCGCCTTTACAGGGGTTGGGGCTTTAGCATTGATTTTTAATTTGTTAAATTCGAAACCAATTCCACAATCTTGGTTTGTATTTGAAGGGGAACGAAGATTTATTAAAGACATTTCTTCGATGGAGTCACAAGCAAACAAAAAGTTATCTGAATCTGAAAGTGAGATTTCAGCATTACTTTTAAGAAAAATTGAAGACACTGACACAGGTATTGGATTCAAACCTACTGTAAGAAATATGATTGCAGTAATAATGGCATCGGCGGAAGGATTCATTCGTCTTTTGGATGATGTACATACGAAGGCTTGGGATGTAAAATATGATCCAGTTCGTAGCCGTGCAATATTTTATAATCCGTCATCAGCACCTAGTAGTGATACAAGAGATTTAGTTTCTAGAGATGAGTTCCTGTTATTCAATGAGAATCAATTAAACGCCGATGCGGTCAATTCTCAGATACCTGTTTATCCATGGCCTCAATTTTCTGTGGAGTCCTCAGAGGATAAAAATAAATTTCAATTAAAATATATCGCAGACCCTTCTGTTGTTAATTTGACTCAAGGGTATCTGTTTGATAAGTGGCCTGAAGTTGAATTTGTTGAAGAATATCTCAGGGGATTAACACAAAAATTTCAAAACCCGATTGCTTCTCCGCCATTAGAAAGTGAAAGAGACACAAATATTATTAATATTAATCCTATCGAATTTCCATCTATAGGATTGGCATACTCAAACAAAGAAGAAGTCAAATTTTTCTATGAAATTTGGGAACGTCAATTTTTGACTTCTCATTATTCAGGATTTGTACGAGCTAATTCTAATCAAACTGATGAATTACTTAGATTGAATATTGAAACCGAAACTAATAACATACAAAAGAAACTTGGCATTAGCTCTCCGTATCTAACACTAAAACTAAAAAACTTTAATCTTAATTCCGAGAATTATCCTGATTTTTTAGAAAGTATTTCAAACTCAGGTACAGGACGAGCATATCAAGATTATATAAGAGATTTCTTTGTTACTCCATATATTAAAGGAATTACACAAAATTCTTTTGCAATTTTAGATACGTTGGACATTGGTAAGATACCACAAGTCACAACAAAGTCTGAAGCTTTACGATCTTTAATTTCTAATGCATCAAACGACCCACTTATTGTAGATACTTTACCTTATACTGACCCAAATTGGTGTTTGAACAATTTGAACCAAGGCAACACAGCCCTTTCTAATCAAGTTTATAATACAAATAAGTCATTAACTATTTTTGAACCAAGAAAGATAATTGCCAACTTTACAGACGTTTATGATTATACCACTAATAGACCTGTAACAAATTTTTCATACATACTTAATCAGAACCCTTCAACAATTTTCTCAGGGCCAATTGGATTTGAGGTGTTTTATTTAACCCGAAATCCAAATCAATTTATTGCTACCGAAGGATATATTAATGGAACCACACCAACAGGTGCTTTCAGTCCAAGAAGTACTACTTCAATGTTGAATACACCTTACTTTATAAACGCGATACAAAACGGTGTTTATAATTCAAGAGCGTCAGGAAACACCTATCCATATGTACAAGCAGCATATTTGTTCTTGAACTCATTACCTTTAGCGACATTGAGAGAAAAATACAAATCATTAACAAATGATGTCACAAGTGATTTGGATTATATTTCGTCAGTATTGAAGAAATTTGGAGCAATCCACAAACTACCTTATGCTTGGATTTTGAAATATGGTTCAATTTGGCATAGATACAAAAAATATAAAGAAACAAATGTTGATATCTTAGAAAGTGCTTGGAAAAACTTTGACTACGCCGGGAATTACTATCCTCCCACAAGTTCAACTACCAAATCATATTTTTTCAAATATGAGGGGACAACAACCGATATTCAATTACAAAGTGAAGGAGTTGCTGATATAGGAATGCAAGTCGGATTTTACCCTAAAGTAATAAATGACTTCAATGTTTTTTATACTGGTTATGATTTGTATCAGTTCTATACTGATGAAGAAATACAAAATAGTGTCAACTCTGGTATGAAACTATACAATTTTAGTTCCTCAAATATTAATAGTGTTAAACAAGGAGATAAAAGTTTAAGATTGATAACTTGGTCAGTTGTACTACCCAATTCAGTGCCACAACCTCCAATTGAGTGTAATCCTAATGACAATACTAAAGGAGATGATTATTTTGTAGTACCCTCATTTGGTACACCATTCAATCAAACAATTAATTCTTGTGTTATTAATCAAACGACAACACCAACGACTAAAGTAGATTTAACTAGTAATCCAAATATGTATAACGGAACAGTTAGATGTTTATGGTCTGCACCGAACTATGGTTATTTCGATAGTAACCAATTGGCATTTCCTGAGCCAGATTCTTATTTGAATTTAATTACAACTGAAAATAATCAAACTCCATTATATTTTCTAACTCAAAACGATTACACAAAAATTGAAGAAGTTTTTTCTGTTTTCGAAAAGAAGATTTTAGATTCATTTGAACTTGAATTCTTGAATTTTTGTAAACCAATGGCTAACGCCACTGTCGGACCTAATGTAACTACATTTGGACAATCTACAGTCAATACTAATGCGAACTTCACAAACTTCCAATCGTTGTTCAAAAGTTTGATGACAGTACCAAGAAAGGTACAATCAGAAACAGATGAACAATATTTTAAAAATACAATCAATAATCAATATGAAGTTTTCCAAAATGGAATAAAATCATTTATGGATTACGATATTATATTCAAATATGGTAACCCATCAAACTATGAACGAAGAATTTTTGATTCTTATTTGTCATATAATAATCAACAAGTTGTTGTTAACCCAATTGAGTTTGAACCATATGTGCCTAATTCATTACCACAAGCAGGTAGTAATTTGACATTAAGTCAATCCCAAATTAATAATAGGGAGGCATGGACCACATTAGAAACTGAGGTAGGGTTTTCAACAATTCCGAATGTTAGATATAGTTCTTTAGGGTCATATATTACAGATTTCTTTATTGATAATAATATTGAGTTTTCAAGTCGGAATATTACATTGTTGGCTCCAATTATTAAAATGTATGCTACTCAAAAGTTAGTAAACCCAAATTTGAGTGCCGCCCAATTTCAAAATCAACTAAGTCAATATCTACAAAGAGAATCTGTAATTCAAGATAACTTTTTGAATGGAGTTTTAAGCCGATTGAGGAAAGATTTACCCGATCAAGTACAATTACCTGAAAGGGTAATTAATAGCGTAATTTCAGGAGAACAAGGTAAAGTGGAAATGTATGAAGTATTCAAAGCACTGAATGATAAATGGATTGCGGGTGGAGACTACAGCACAAAAACTTTGTTTGAAGACTTTTTATTTTTAGATAGGGCATCACGAAACATAGGAGAAACAATCATATTGGATATATTCAGTCTCCAAGATATGTTTAATGAAAATTCGTTGAATCAAACAATGAGTGTTTATACCTTCATCACCACAATTTTGAGGAACAATAACTTTACTGTAATGCCACTTCCGGCTTATGTCAACTTTTATGGTATTCAAGAGGTAGATGGAGTCTCATCACCTAGAACACAACCTTCTTCTGAATTTGCTAATAATTTATGGGGGACTTTTTTGAATGTTGATTACACAAACGCGGCTCCAAAATTGGTTTGTTTTTACGTTGGAAAACCATCACAATATCCGAATGTTCAAAAAAATAGTTTCAAATTTAAGAGTGATGGATTTGATATGAGTAGACAACCTAATCCATTAATTGAAAATCAACAAGGTAAAAAGGATTGGGCGTTTTCAAATAGATGTGTAGGATTCAATGTTGACGTTGGAATAAGAAATCAAAATATTTTTTATTCAATGTCAGTTTCACAAGATAATGGAAAGGCTACGTCTGAATCAATAAACGCCGTACTTGATATGTCAAATCAAGTCAATGGTCGTCCTGTGTCAACACAAAATGTTGGTTTATACGACTTATATAAGTATAGGTCTTATAGGTCAACAATAACATGTTTAGGAAACGCATTACTACAACCTATGATGTATTTTAATTTGAGACACGTACCAATGTTTGATGGTTCATACATGATTACTAGTGTGAATCACACAATACAACCTGGAAATTTTCAAACTACTTTTGATGGTACTAGACAAGGTTATTTTGATTTACCACAAATAGATAATTTATTACAAAGTATTAATCAAAATCTGATAACAAAATTAGAAGAGGTATTACAAATTAAAAAAGACCAAGTAAAATTACCGGCTACAAGTGATAATATTAAATCGACTGAAGTTGTTCAAGAAGCGGATAACACTTTAGATACAACGAATTCATGTACTTTAAAAATTACTGACCCTGTTTATTTGAATGCAAATCCTGGATATGTTTCGGTCGCTGGCCAGGTAACAAAAGTTACTCCTACTGATTTTGCAAATGCTTTGAAACGACTTTACCCTAATCAGGTAGATTTACAAACTGCGATATATACTATATCCTACATTAGAACTTATCAGTCAAATTCTAATACGAATGTAGGGTCTTTTAATGGATGGAATAATAATTTAGGAACATTATCTTTAAATCAAAATTGGGGTGGGCAAGTTTCATTGATAGAAAGAAATTATAGTTGTGTTAATATACGAACTAATCCATCGACAACCTCATCAGAACCAATTGCACATTTTGAGTCATTAGATAAGTATATAACATTCATGGCAGGACGATTACAACAAAACATTGATAGAATTGTTCAACTCGGACTTGCAAAATATTATGTTTGTTATTGGCCTAAGAGTAACGTTTCCGAACAGTATTATGACACGAATAAAACAGAGTTCAATAAAGTCAGAGAGACATTTGCAAAGGCATTATCGTCAGCGACAGATGCTGGTTTGATTAGTAAAGATACTGTAATTAAATTCAACTCTGTAGATAAAAAGGTTGAGAATGAAGCTAGTACACCTGGAGTGACACCAACTCCATCACCTATACCACCAAATGTTGGTCAAACTTGTCCACCACCAGTTTTATCTACATTCTCACCATCTGCAGGATTTACGGGTACGATTGTTCAAGTGAATGGTAGAAATTTTGAGTCTTTGAAATCAATCACAGTAATTAATAAAGATGTTGAGTTGAAGGATATCACAGTGTTCAATTCTGAAACATTAAGATTTATTCTACCTGAAATTCAAATCCCTGAAGGACAAAATGTTGCAACAGGAAGTATAACAGTTACAACTGAATATGGTAATTTTGAAAGTTTAGTAGATTTTACATTTAATCCTGCATTAAAGAATACAATAACATCATCCCCTGGAGGAAACGCAGATACAACCACTCAACAACAACCGACAGTGTCACAACAGGATAGGCTTGGTGAGAATATTAACCCACAA
>Ga0164293_10001953_pt1 | contig 17439 bp, 3 predicted proteins | sample GEODES118metaG_FD_111487 | JGI IMG/M metagenome (GOLD analysis project Ga0164293, IMG submission 111487) | Eutrophic lake water microbial communities from Lake Mendota, Wisconsin, USA - GEODES118 metaG | ecosystem: Environmental > Aquatic > Freshwater > Lake | place: USA: Lake Mendota, Wisconsin...
AAAATCTTTGGTTACTGTACCTACTATATAAGTTCCAGAATCTGCGCAGTTATCAGTTGTATAAGTTGTTAGATTATATATAGCTCCACTTTTGGTTATAAAATCTATTCTTGATACTCTAGGATGATGACCAACCACAGCGCCGCCTTCTACATATCTCCAATATCTATGTTTGCTATAATTACTATCGTTTCTATTTGTGCCTGTAATTATTCCACAACTAGAATTATTACTCATTACTCCTGTAAAAGCAGTCGTCCAAGTAGAATTATCATCACTATATTGAACAGTATAATTTGCACTTCTTAATCCTCCGCCAAATGTAGAGTAGCACTCTACCTTATATACCGCTATAGCTGAATAAGAAGTTACTGAAGAAGCATCCAAATTTAATACTAATCCACTCCTAACTATTTGCGGCCCATTATTTACTGTACTCATATTTTATATTCCATAAGTTTTACGGGTTGCGGTAAAGTTTTGTATTACTTCAGCAGCAGATAATGCGGTTCTATTTACTGTAACTTGACCAATTTGTCCATTCCACGCATATGATGCTTGTTCAAAAACTCTTCCTATGTACACCGGATGTGCAGAGTTTTGACAAATTCTTGTTCTAGCTGTCGGAGTTACAAATGACACACCATTTATATACAAATATAAATAAGAATTATCAAATACAAAAGTTATAAAATACCAAGTTCCTATTGTTGGATTCCATGTTTGAGTTACAGTATCTGCACCAGAACTATCTCCAATTCCTCCTCTCAAAGCATTTCCACTAATCCAATCTATATACCATGTTTGTTGTCCTCCGCCTCCTCCACTTGTTTTCCCTATAATTCCATGATATGTAGTGGCAGAAGATATGGCTGGATTAACCCAAGCACATATGGTACCATTTTGTAAATTTAATTCGGTACCTAAATATATACTATTACTTGATCCATTAAAATAATATCCGTTACCATTAAATAAAACATTAGTCAAATTTGCATTAACATTGTTTCCACTTATATCTAATAAACCACCATTGCTTGCTATAGTATTTGCGGTTGAAACACTTGATGGAGTAAATGATGTGGGTTCATTTCCAGACTCTAATTGAAAACCTGTAAAATAAACTGTAAAACCTCCTGTAATCGGATTGTTATGTATTGGGAAAAAATGTAATGTGCCACTTGTAACTAAAGCAGTAACTCTAAATCTTCTCCAATAAGTATAAATAGTGGGATTAGGATCACCATCCATCGCTCTATCACTAACATTATCTCTCCATAATTGTGCATTATTTAAAGCGGATGGACCGCCAGACGCTAACCTTGCATAATAACTCACTGTATAAGTTCCAGAAGCTAATCCAGTTTTAGTTAATGCAAAATATTGATACCCAGTAGTTCCTGTATTGTATTGTAAAACATTAGGAGCATTAATTGGATTATCTATTCCAACAACAGCATAAAAACTAGCACCAGTGCTTCCTTGATAGTTATAAACAGTAACAAAATCTAAACCATCATATGGATCTGCTGAATATAAATTGGTTGCTACTTGATTTCGTATTGGATTTAAAGAATCAAGAAACGTACTAACATAAGCCTTTCTTTCAGCTTGAAATCCCCAAAAATAAACAGTACCTAACGATGCTCTTCCAGAACCTATTGAAACAGTCATAGCACTAGTTGTAGCACCAGATGTTCCGCTAGTGTTAGTCATTATACATCTCCACCAACCACCTCCATAATAAACCATGGAACAACTAGTTGATGCTGGACTTCCATTTGTAGCAACTCCCGTTGTTAAATTAAAACTAGCATTATTTTCTCCACCGGACATGTTACCGATACCAATCCAAATTACATCGTGTGTACCAGCTTTAGCAAAAACCGAAGTGGTATAAACAGTACTATTTACTATAGGAAAATTTTTGCTGTAATAATTAAAATCCGTTCCATTCCAAGCGAGGCTCCAGGCATTATTACTTCCATCAGGAGCAACTGCTGCATTGGGAGTAACAGTGAAATTATAAAGTCCTTGATAGTAATTCGCATCGCTAGGATTCATTATAAGATTAGAAGTAGCTTCGCCTCTAAAGCTTTTTTGAAATTCACGGTTATAATATAACTGTAAATCTTTTTTAACTATACCTCTATTTGCGTGTTGAATTGACATATTATATTAGAGTTCTGTAATTAATTCGGGTACATCACTTCTTGTTGCTGTAAAATCCCAGAAAAATTCATAGTCTTTATAACTTTCAAATAAAGCTTTATCATAAGCAACAGTGAAACTATTTTCTGGTACATTTATTTCATCTATAAATAGTGTTTTACCACACTTAATTCCCGTTAATTGTATGTTTACACTTTCACCTCTAACCAATTTACAAATATAATCTGGTAATAATACTTTACATTTACCACCTACAAGTTTATTTCTGCCGGTCAATCTTATACCATGATATGGACTTTCAAGACTGCCATATACCAACTTCTTACCTTCTAGTGTAGGATGATCAATTTTGAAACTCTTGGTTGAAGCAGCAAAACTACCATTCACTTCCAACTTATAAGCTGGAGCAGTTGTGCCTATACCAACATTACCACTACTATCAACATTAATTCTTTGATTTCCTTGACCATCAGCAAGTATAATATTGTTGGATATAGATGTAGATAATCCGGTTACATTTGCACCTAGAATTGTGTTGTAGTTGCCAGTGGTGATACCACGACCAGTATTATACCCGATTGTAGTATTTAAAAATCCTGTCGTTACGTCGTAAGCAGAATAAGCACCAAATGCACTGTTATTGTTATTTTTACTGTTATATAACGATCCATAACCAAATGAACTATTATTTACAGCGGTCGTGTTACTGAACAACGCAGTCATACCAAAAGCAGAGTTTTTGCTGCCGGTTGTATTACTATACATTGAATTTAAACCAAACGTGGCATTGTAATTGCCGATTGTATTATAAATTAGAGCATTAACACCAAATGCGCTGTTATATATACCACTTGTATTTTCTCTTAGTGATTGATAACCAACGGATGTATTATTTGTACCAGTAGTATTCTTTTGTAAAGATAAGTGTCCAAATGCACTATTAGCTGTACCAATAGTATTTGTTGCTAAAGCAGAAAAACCAACTGCCGTATTTGATGTTCCAAGTGTATTTGCAAATAACGTTTTATAACCGAAAGCGCTATTATTATTCGTGGTATTATTAAAAAGAGATAAATAACCGAATGCGCTATTGTTACTACCATTTGTATTTGAAAGTAGAGATTGAAAACCAACGGATGTATTTCTATTACCTGTTATATTTTCTCTCAATGCTTGTACTCCTACAGCAGTATTATTTACACCTATGGTATTTGCTCTTAAAGTATAACTACCAAATGCAACGTTTGCGCCACCTGTTGTATTTGCAGCTAACGCATTACGACCAAACGCACTATTATCTGTACCGATTGTGTTAGAATTTAAAGATGCATAACCAACAGATGTGTTATTTACTCCGGTTGTATTATTAAGTAAAGTGTTAAAACCAACGGCTGTATTAGCAGTACCAATTGTATTAGCAAATAAAGCTCTATATCCAAAAGCGCTATTGTTATTTGTGGTATTTGCAAACAAAGCATAATCACCAAAAGCACTATTATTAGAGCCATTGACATTACTTGACAATGTTCCGTTACCGACAGAAACATTTCTATTACCGACTGTATTTGCAATTAAATTATTAAGACCTATTGACACATTCGACACACCAGTAGTATTAGCTCTTAAAGCATATTTACCAAATGCACTATTACTAGCGCCTGTTGTATTGAAAACTAAAGCTTGAAAACCAAATGCGCTATTATTTGCGCCAATTGTATTTCTTTCTAAAGTGCTAGTGCCAAATGCACTGTTACCATTACCAGTAGTATTGAGATTTAGTGCTTGATAACCAACTGCGGTATTAGCTATTCCAATTGTATTAGATAATAACGATGAAAAACCTACAGCGGTATTGTATGTACCAGTTGTATTGGCATATAAAGCTCTATAACCAAATGCACTGTTATTATTTGTGGTATTACTGTAAAGAGCTTGAACACCGACAGCCGTATTGTTATTACCAGCAGTATTACTATAAAGTGATTGATAACCAAAAGATGAATTGTTACCACCGAATAAAATATTGACTGATGCTCTAACACCCACTGCTGTATTGTAACTACCAGAGGCATTACTAAATAAAGCACCTCTTCCCATTGCAACATTTGCACTACCAATAGTATTAGCATACAATGTTCTATAACCAAATGCACTATTATCAGAACCACTTGTATTAGCTAATAAAGAATTTCCACCTACAGCTGTATTAGTAGTGCCAATTGTATTAGCGGCTAATGCATTTGCACCTATAGCAGTATTATTAATACCTGTTGTGTTTGCATACAAAGCTTTGTAACCAAATGCACTATTAACATTTGTGGTATTACTAAATAAAGCTAAATGACCTACAGCAGTATTATTATTTCCAAGTACGTTGGTATATAGAGTTTGAGTACCAAATGCAACATTTGCTGATCCACTTGTATTAAGCAGTAATGCTTGATAACCAACAGCTACGTTACTGGCGCCTGTTTTATTGCTTTCCAATGCACTACGACCAACTGCAACAATATAATTTGCACTGTTATTGTACAATGCTCTCCAACCTATACCAACACTATCACTTGCGTTACCAACATTACATACTTGATAACCAAAATAAGAATTTCTTTCACCGCTTGAATTTGAGTTACCAGATTGAAAACCTACAGCGGTATTGTTATAACCTACCGTATTGTTATACATTGCTTGATAACCAATAGCAGTATTATTTACACCGACTGTGTTACTAAAAAGACTATATGCACCCACTGCAACATTAGTTGAACCAGTAGTATTATATCTTAATGAAAAAAGTCCTACAGCTGTATTATTTATGCCAATTGTATTTACAGGCAATGACTGATAACCAAATGCAGTATTATTACTACCAGTTGTATTTGTGTATAGGGCAGCAAATCCTACTGCTGTATTATTTGAACCTATTGTATTAAGATACAAAGCCGTTCTACCTATAGCGACATTTCTAACACCAACGGTATTATTTGATAACGATAAATAACCAAATGCACTATTATCAATACCAGTTGTATTATTTCCCAATGAAAAATAACCAAACGCACTATTACTAGATCCTATTGTATTGCTTTGTAAAGCACTTCTTCCAACCGCTGTATTATTTATACCTGTAGTATTACTTTGTAATGATCTGAATCCAAATCCACTGTTACTTGTGCCAAATGTATTATATAATAACGATTGATAACCAAACGCACTATTACTACTGCCTGTCGTATTAGCTCTTAAAGCAATATAGCCTACAGCAGTATTGCCTACGCCAATTGTATTATTTTGTAAAGTACTACTACCTACAGCTACATTGTTTACACCTGTAGTGTTGAATCTTAAAGCATAATAACCAAATGCACTATTATTTCCGCCAATTGTGTTACTATATAGAGTTCTGTATCCAATCGCACTATTTCTAGCACCAGTGATATTACTAAACAATGCAAAAGCTCCAAATGCATCATTATTATAACCAAATGTGTTACTCTTCAATGCTTGATATCCAAATGCATTATTTCCAGTACCCGTTGTATTAACATTTAATGCACTATTACCGACAACAGTATTAGTAGCAACATTTCCACTACTTCTACCAACAATAACACCATTTACAGACAAACTATGAACTACGTCGGTGGTATTGCTATCTCCAATTGTAGAAGAAGATGTGAATTTAACTATTGTATTTGTTGTGCCTGAAACGGTTACGCTTGTTCCACTACTTCCAGCGGTACCGCTAGATCCACTTGTACCACTTGATCCAGCACTACCGCTACTGCCTGCTGTACCACTTGTACCACTTGATCCACTTGTACCACTACTTCCAGCTGTACCACTTGTACCGCTACTTCCACTTGTACCGCTACTTCCACTTGTACCGCTTGATCCAGCACTACCTGCTGTACCGCTTGATCCACTTGTACCGCTTGATCCACTTGTACCACTAGATCCACTTGTACCACTAGATCCAGCACTACCTGCTGTACCACTTGTACCGCTACTGCCTGCTGCTGTTGCTGTTGATTTGTGTACTAATCCAGTGGTATTATCTACTGTCAAATAATAACCAGTTGCATTGGTAGTTAAACCACTTACTATAAGACCATTTGTACCCGTGAGTAAAGCTTTGCTAGCGGTTAATGAATTGGTACCAATATTTAACGCACCTTTTAATGATGTACTTGCACTTATTTGCAAAGAACCACTAATTACAGTAGATCCACTAATGACTGGGTTATAAATAATCATATTTCTATCTTAATATGATTATAAATAGTAATTTGTTACTGGGTATTAACCAATAATTTGATAGATTAGTTATTTACTTTTGACTTTAAATCATCAATTTCTATTTGTTGTTGTTTAACTATAGCACTCAATTCTTGTACCGCTTTGATTAATGGTACCAACAAATTGCCTGGGGTAGCTTCTAGTTTTTCAGGATTATCTTCAAATACCAACTTTAAATAACTAGCATTTTCAGTTTCTTGAAGTTGTTTTAGTTCTTGCGCAATAAATCCAATCTGAATATGTTCATCTTTCTTGCTACCGTCTCTATTGCCATCACTATACCATTCTCGTTTATCCCACTTGAATGTTACAGGACGTAGTTTTTCAACAAAGCTTAAGCCAACCTGAATATCACTAATATCAGTTTTATCTCTAAAGTCTGATAAAGCAGTAATTGTGGTTACTTGACAACGTAGTGTAGCTACCGCAGCATTACCAAGAGTAATTTGATTTGTAGCGGTTGCAGATGAAGCAGCTGCATTATAACCAATTACTGTCAAATTTGTACCTGTTGTAATAGCAGAACCAGCATTATAACCAATTGTTGTATTTTGTGTACCAGATGTATTGCTTCTGGATGATAATGCGCCCATAGAAACATTAAAATTACCAGTGGTGTTACTATATAATGATTGATATCCTATAGCAACACTACCTGAACAACCACCATATGTTTGAAGAGTTTGAAATCCAACAGCAACATTTCTTGTACCTGTAGCGTTCAAATACATTGAATAAGAACCAAATGCACTGTTATAAGATGATCCACCTGTATTGTTTGCTAAAGATTGATAACCAAATGCACTGTTATGAATACCTGTAGTAAGTCCAGTTAAACTACCTCTGCCTACAGCGGTATTATAACTGCCTGATGTATTTCCTTGTAATGCACCTCCACCAACAGCAACGTTTTGTTTACCAGTGGTATTACTTAGTAAACTATATGCGCCAAATGCACTGTTATAATCACCGGTGCTATTATATCTTAATGCTCTGTAACCAAATGCACTGTTATATCTACCAAATATATTATTTTGCAATGAATATGCACCAAATGAACTATTTCTATTACCTGTGGTATTCAAATTTAAAGCATAAAATCCAAATGCACTATTATTATTTGCATTTGTATTATAATATAATGCATTATATCCAACTGCGGTGTTACCATTACCAGTTGTATTATTTGCTAATGTAGAATAACCAAATGCGCTATTTGCGTAACCAGATGTATTTAGATTTAGTGCAAAAGCACCCACTGCAACATTTGCAAATCCTGTTGTATTTGAATAAGATGTAAGTGAACCAATAGAAACATTTCTACTAGCTTTATTATTAAATAATGATCTATATCCTATCGCTATTGATTCATTACCCTCGGTGTTTAAATTCAAAGCGGTAGTACCAATTGCTATGTTGTTTTGTCCAGTGAGATTATTATATAAAGATCTGTAACCTACAGCAACATTAACATTTCCAGTGGTATTATTATATAATGATTCATATCCAATAGCTACACTACCAGATCCTATTGTATTTTTGTTTAATGTTGATGCACCTACAGCTGTGTTATTAGTACCATTGGTATTTGTATACAAACTCAAACTACCAATTGCAACGTTGTATCTACTAGATATGTTACTAAAATTAGCTCTAAATCCAATAACAACACTGCCTGAAATACTGGTTGTACTTGAAGTACCACGAGCTGCTCCCGATCCTACAGCTACAGTTCTTTCGGCAGTTGCACCTGATGCCAAGAAGTTACTATTTAATGCGGTGTATCCAAACGCGGTATTGTGAGATCCTCCAGCTCCTCTATACATTGCATTATAACCAACAACTGTATTAAATTGACCACTTGTATTACTATATAAACTGTATCCACCCAAGGTTGTGTTGTATGTACCAGTTGTATTACTTAATAATGCATTTGAACCTACAGCTGTATTGTAAGCTCCTGTTGTATTAAAATACATTGCGGATGATCCTACAGATACGTTATCTCTACCTATTGTGTTGGTGTACATTGATTTATAACCAAATGCACTGTTACTAACACCTGTTGTATTAGATAAAAGAGATTGATATCCAACTGCTGCATTTGCGATGCCGGTATTTACGTTACCCGCTTGATATCCCAAAACAGTTTCAAATGGACTTACACTATCAGTTTGACCAAGTAAACTACTACCGCCACCACCAGGAGCAGCCAAAGCATAACTAGCAGTACCATAAAATCTACCTTTACCATTGGTTGTAAACATTGCACTACCACTCAATCGTGTAGCATATAAACTTCCATTTACTTCCAACTTGTAAGCAGGACTACTTGTGCCTATGCCTACTCTACTACCACTAATTACAAAGTCATTAGCAGCAAATTTACCCGCTACTATTCTTGCATTACTAAATACTTCTAGTAGTGGTAAACCTGTAATATCATTTACACTAAACAAACTACCACTTAGATTATCTGTTACTTCAAACAATGTACCGTTTCCACCGTCAACTTTAAATACACTTAGATTGCTTCCACTACCATATAAATTCAATTTGCTGATAGGACTACTTGTGCCTATACCAACATTACCACTACTATCAACATTTATTCTTCTATTACCTTGGCCGTCAGCAATTATAATGTTATTGGCAATTGTGGCACTTAATCCTGTGACGTTTGCGCCGAGAATTGTGTTGTAGTTGCCAGTGGTGATACCACGACCAGTATTGAATCCAAGTAGTGTATTTGTTCTGCCTGTTGTTATATCATAACCACCATTTTGACCAACTGCTGTATTTTCAACACCAGTTGTATTACTAAATAAAGAAACATAACCGAAAGCGCTGTTATTAGAACCTATGGTATTGCTTGACATCACCGCTCCACCAACTGCTGTGTTTTGAGTGCCAACCGTATTAAATAATAAAGCGTCTCTGCCAACTGATACGTTTTGCGAACCAATTGTGTTAGTTAATAATGATCTATAACCAACTGCGGTATTAAGCGTACCCGTTGTATTTGCTGTTAAAGCGTAAAAACCAAATGCGCTATTATTGTTTGTGGTATTACTATATAAAGCTTTTCTACCAAAAGCAACGTTGTTACTGCCCAATTGATTATTATATAAAGCGTAATAACCAAATGCGCTATTACCTATACCAGTTGTATTAAAAATTGCTGCTCCATAACCTACGGCTGTATTTAATGTACCTATTGTATTATTTTGTAAAGCACTTCTACCAATTGCAGTATTCAATCCGCCTGTGCTATTATTTGTTAAAGCACTATAACCTACTGCTGTATTATTAGTACCTATTGTATTTAATACCAAAGCATCTCTACCTACAGCAGTATTATTGACACCAACTGTATTTGATGTTAACGCTTGGAAACCTAATGCGCTATTGCTTGCGCCAGTTGTATTAGCATATAAAGCGCCATAACCAATTCCAGTATTTGCACCACCAGTTGTGTTTTGTTGTAAACTGAAATAACCAACTGCTGTATTATATGCGCCAATTGTATTTCCTTGTAATGCAGTGTGACCTACAGCGACATTAAATGCACCTGTTGTATTAGTATTTAATGCTTTATAACCAAAAGCGCTGTTATTGTTTGTAGTATTATTTTGCAAAGAACCAAATCCAACAGCAGTATTTTGTCCACCAATTGTATTAAGATTCAATGATGCATAACCAATTGCGACGTTGTTGCTTCCTGTTATATTACTAAATAATGTTTGATAACCAACTGCAACATTTGATGATCCCGTAGTGTTTACTTTTAAAGCATCTTTTCCTAAAGCACTATTTGCGCTACCAATAGTATTGTTTTGTAAAGCAAATGCACCAACCGCAGTATTCACATTACCACCTGTATTACTTAATAGAGCATACATACCCATAGCAGTATTATTGCTACCTGTAGTATTATAAAACATTGCCAAATATCCAAATGCACTATTGTATGAAGCAGTAGTATTTGCTTTTAAAGCCTGTAATCCAAATGCGCAATTTGCAGTACCAGTTGTATTGTTTTGTAATGCTTGATAGCCGAATGCACTATTATTATTTGTGGTATTTGATGCTAATGCATAAGCACCAAAAGCACTACTATTACTTCCATTAACATTTGACGCCATTGCATTGCGACCAAATGCACTATTATTTACTCCAACAGTATTTGCAGTCAATGCGGTTTTACCAAATGATGAGTTGTTATATCCTGTAGTGTTTGCTTTTAGAGCGTAATAACCAAAAGCGCTATTATCATTACCAGCAGTATTACTAAATAAAGCATTAACACCAACTGCTACATTTCTATTTCCATTTACATTGGTAAATAAAGCTTGTATACCTACGGATGTGTTATTGCCTCCGACTGTATTGCTATATAATGATTGATAACCAATGGTAGTATTATTTATACCCGTCGTATTTAAATACAAAGATCTAAACCCAACTGCTGTATTATTTACGCCTATTGTATTACTTTGTAAAGCTCTACTGCCAATTGCAGTATTGTAACTACCTGTAGTATTATTTAATAATGTATCATTACCAACAGAAACATTTGCATATCCAAATGTATTGTTGAATTGTGAATAAGCGCCTACAGCAGTATTTCTACTAGCAATTGTGTTATTTTGTAATGCTCTAAATCCAATAGCTGTACTATAACTACCAAATGTATTGGAAGACAATGTGGCATGTCCAACAGCGGTAACACCAAATCCAGTTGTGTTACTAAATAAAGCTTTATAACCAAATGCATTATTACTATTAGTAGTATTGGTATAAAGAGCTTGAAAACCTACAGCATTATTTAAACTTCCATTTACATTCGTATATAAAGCGTTGTGACCTACAGAAACATTATTTATACCACCAACGTTGGAGAACATTGATGCATTACCCATCGATACGTTATTGTATCCTATAGTATTGGCAGATAACGATCTATAACCAAAAGAATTATTATTAACACCTGTTGTATTATTTACTAATGAGTTGTAACCAAATGCACTATTGTTACTACCTGTCGTATTAAAATATAATGATTGAAAACCTACTGCTGAATTTCTAGCGCCAATTGTATTGCTATATAAAGCGCTTACACCCAAAGCTGTATTTCTATCTCCAGTTGTATTGAATCTTAAAGCGTAACTACCAAACGCACTATTACTTTGACCTATTGTATTTGCTTGCAATGCACTTCTTCCAAATGCGCTATTAAATGTACCTGTTGTATTATCTAGTAATGTATAAGAACCAAATGCATTATTATTATTCGCTAAATTAGCTTTTAGCGAATACATTCCAAACCCAGAATTATTGGTTCCGGTAATGTTATTAAGTAATACCGCATATCCAACGGCAGTATTTCTTGTGCCTGTTGTATTTGCGTTTAGTGTGGCACAACCAATTGATGTGCTGTAACCACCAAATGTATTAGCAGCTAAAGAATCGCGTCCAAATGCCGAATTATTAGAACCAGTTGTATTATTTGTTAATGATCGATAACCAATCGCCGTGTTGTTTGCACCAATAGTATTAGCAAATAATGCTTTATAACCAAAAGCACTATTATTGTTTGTAGTATTAGTATAAAGAGACTGAAAACCAACAGCGGTATTACTATTACCACTTACATTCTGTCTTAAAGCACTACTACCAATTGCGATATTATAATTACCAGTCAAGTTTTCATACAATGGTACATCACCAATTGCAATATTATGTTGACCAATTGTATTTTTCTGTAAAGCATAAGCACCGAATGCATTGTTTGCACTACCTGTTGTATTACTTGATAATGCTACATGACCAAAAGCATTATTAGATGTACCAATTGTATTATTCAACAATGCTTGATTACCAAATGCACTATTATTGTTTGTGGTATTATTTGATAATGCATTGTGACCAAATGCACTGTTTCTATTACCTGATGCATTTTTACCCAAAGCATAATAACCAAATGCATTATTTCTAATACCAATTGAATTACTATATAATGTTAGATTACCAAATGCATTATTAAATATACCAGTTGTATTACTATATAATGTTTTATAACCAAATGCAGTATTATTTGCACCCGTTGTATTGGTAAATAATGTTCTATAACCAAATGCACTATTATTTACCCCAGTTGTAGTATAAAACATCGATTGAAAACCAACAGAAACGTTATTAGAACCAATTGTATTATTAAACAAAGCATTACAACCTACGGCTACATTTTTAACGCCGGTAGTATTGTATCTTAATGCTGTTTCACCAAATGCACTATTATAATTGCCAATTGTGTTAACTTGTAAAGAACCATTTCCTATAGCTGTGTTTCCTGTGCCAATAGTATTTAATCTCAATGCTCTGTAACCAAATGCAGCATTATTATTCGTAGTATTATTTACTAATGTTTGATAACCTACAGCAGTATTAGCACTACCAATTAGATTTTCTTGTAATGCACTACTACCAATTGCTACGTTATAACCACCGCTTGTATTTTTTCTCAAAGCGTATGTACCAAATGCACTATTTTCAACACCAGTAGTATTTTCTCTCAAAGCGCTAGTGCCAATTGCATTATTATTAATACCAGTTGTATTACCATATAATGCTCTATAACCGATAGAGTTATTATTTACGCCAATAGTATTATAGAAAAGTGATTGATAACCTACAGCAACGTTGTTTTGACCAGTTGTATTGTATCTTAATGCTTGTAAACCGAACGCACTGTTATTATCGCCTGTAGTATTGCCTTGTAATGCACCCAAACCAGTCGCGGTATTATTTGAACCAACTGTATTGTTTGTCAAAGCACTTGAACCAACAGCTGTGTTATTTATACCTGTAGTATTTGCAAATAAAGTTCTATATCCAAAACCACTATTATTAACACCGATTGTATTAGACGTTAGTGAATTTACGCCAAATCCACTATTAAACGAACCAGTAGTGTTAAATCTTAAATTATTATAACCAACGGATGTATTATTTGTGCCGATTGTATTACTTAGTAATGAAAAATATCCAAATGCACTATTATATGAAGCTACTGTATTAGCTTGTAAAGCTTGATAACCTACAGCAGTATTGTATGTACCTGTAGTATTATTAAATAATGTTTGATAACCAACAGCAGTATTGAAAACACCAGTTGTATTAGAATTTAAAGCATTATATCCAAATGCACTATTGTTACTTGCTAAATTATTAGCTAGTGAACCGTGACCAAAAGCAGCATTATTTATACCCACAACATTTTTATACAAAGCATATGTACCAAATGCACTGTTTCTGCTACCTGTTGTATTGTATAATAATGAAGATTGACCAAATGCACTGTTTTGTATACCAATCGTATTATTTCTTAAAGCACTTGTACCAAATGCACTATTCTTAGTACCGGTTGTATTACCGAATAATGAATAAAAACCAAAAGCATTATTTGCAGTACCTATTGTATTACTTTGTAAAGCAGATTTACCAAATGATGAATTATTAATACCCGTGGTATTATTTTTCATTGCATAATAACCAAAAGCGCTATTATCATAACCAATCGTATTGCTAAATAAAGTATTTGTACCCATTGCAATATTTCTAGTACCCGTGGTATTATAATATAGTGCTTGTAAACCTACTGCAGTATTACCGCTGCCTGTAGTATTAGCTCTTAACGTATTTGCGCCAATTGCAGTATTATTAACACCTATTGTATTTGCTTGTAACGCATAATATCCCATTGCTACATTACCTGTACCAACAGTGTTGTTATTTAATGCATAAAAACCAAATGCACTATTATAAGAACCAGTAGTATTATTTCTTAAAGAATATATACCAAAAGCGCTATTATTTTCGCCTATTGTATTTGAGAATAATGATCTATAGCCTACAGCTGTAAGACTACTTACAGTACTAGAATTTAAAGATTGATGACCAACCGCAGTATTATTTGATCCAATGACATTAGATCCCAATGCTTGTCTACCAATTGCAACGTTATTAACACCAGTAGTATTATTGCTTAATGAAAAATAACCAAAAGCACTATTATTAGAACCAATTGTATTTGCTTGCAGAGCGCTACGACCAACTGCTGTATTATTAGTACCTGTAGTATTATTTTGTAATGATCTTAAACCAAATGAACAATTATTTGCACCAACTGTATTATATAATAACGATTGATAACCGAAAGCACTGTTACTATTGCCTGTCGTATTTGCAGTCAACGCGCTATTACCAACAACAGTATTAGTAACAACATTACCACCACCTCTACCAATTCTTACACCATCAATAATACTAGTAGCACTACTACCACTTACATGTAATGGCGCACCGGGATTACTTGTTCCTATACCCAAATTACCAGCAGCTGTCAATCTCATCAATTCAGTAGATCCAACTGCATTATTATACATGTCTCTCCAAACAAAATTCATTTGGGTATTACTGACATTCCATTCAAGACCATATCTACCTAAAACAAAATTACCAGCATCTTGTGCCCAAACAATTGTATTTCTACCACCGGTATTATATCCCGCAACTTGCAATCGAATTGCATCATTTGTACCAGAAATTGTTCCTGATCCAACATAAGTTGTTAATCTGGTAGGAACACTTGTTGTGCCTATACCTAAATTACCGTTTGTGTCTATTGTTGCTCTAGTACTACCATTGGTTTCAAATGAAAGTGCAGAAGCATCATTTGTGCCAAGAATAGCTGTGGTACCAAAGCTATTGCCACCTTGCTTAAAATATGAAGATAATGCTGGTATCGAACCACTAAAACTACCAGTAATACTTTTAGCTGATATATTATCACTAAATCTTACCAAACTGCTACTAACAGTAATTTGCGCACTGCTAGTGATAAAGCCATTCTTAATCTGGATCTTTGCCATATGTTATAATAAATTTCTTTATTATAAATATGACTCACATCTTTCTTATCATCGCTTTTATAGCATAACTTTCACCATCTCCACTTTGTAAAGCTTGCGCTATAACCTTACCAAACAAATCCTTTTTAAATATACTACCACGTTTTATAGCCTTACCATGACCCTTTTTGTTGCTGGTAACTATATAATCACCCACTTCTACCTTGCCTGTTACCAATATAGGTTCAGCACCAAGTATCAATGGTTCATCTTTACCATTCTTTACCACACCCATAACCAACTCATCCTCTTCAACTTCACATGGTACACACTTATCAATCTTCCAACTAACAATCGTTCCAGTTTGATATTCACCCAATCCAACTGTTCTTAATCCAGTTTCAAACAAACCACCGATTGTTGTTTGTACAGCAAATACATCACTAAATCTATTGCTTGAATTTCCAAGCGGATGTTTATTATCTCCCACAGGAGCAATACTACCACTCACTTGCAATTTATAAGCAGGACTACTTGTACCTATACCAAGATTGCCTGTATCATCGAGAGTTATCGTTGGAGTATCAGATGAGTTTCTTACTTGAATTCCACCTGCTTTGAGAAATCTTATGTCACCTTTAAATGTGTTTACATCATACCACTCTATGACACCTGTTCTTACATCAGAAGCGCCAGAAGCGTTTTTAAAACGTAATCTGTTTGTTGCACTTACAGCTGTACCAGATGTTTCAAATTGAACTTCATTGTTTCCAGTTGAAAATACATGTAGTTTATAAGCAGGACTTGTTGTACCAATACCCACGTTACCATTAAATATTGCTGATATAGCAGATGCAGAGCTACTTACATGTAACTTAGCTAATGGACTTGTAAATCCTTGACCAATACCTATATTACCGCCAGCTGTCAATATCATTTGTAATGTACTATTTGGTCTAAAGAACATATCATTAGCACCAAGTGTTTGTATAAATGCTTGACCACTCCAATTCAATATATCACCGCCGTTAATTCTAATATTGCCTATAACATGTAATTTATCAGCAGGACTAGTTGTGCCAATGCCAACATTACCATCATATTTGAATACAACTAAATCGGTAGTTGGATTTGCTAAAGTGTTACCTCCCACTATACTCAATGTATTTGCGTCATAAAATTTAAATCCAAAATCATATGCTGCACCTGTATTGTTTTGAAATATAATTGGTCTTGTACCGTTTGCACCTACAAAATAAGACGTACTAGACGCATCTGTATTTGTGTAAAAACCATTTGTAAAATTTGCATTTCCATTTACATCCAATTTATAAGCAGGACTACTACTACCAATACCTACATTACCATCATTGATGATACGCATTCTTTCACCAGCAGTACCGCTGTTAGATGTTCTGAATGCCATGAATGTACTACCACCATTACTTCTTGCTGAAATCGTGAATATACCGCCGGTACTATCATAATTTAAAAATCCAGCATTATCAGTTGGATCAGAATATGTACCTGCTGATCTTATTCTTAAACTACCACTCAAATCTAGTCTTTGAGCAGGAGCATTAGTGCCAATACCAACATTACCATTATCAAAAATTACACTATTACCCAACGTATTTCCAGCAGTTGCCTTTGTTACATAATTTGTAGTCAAATCAGCATTGTTGCTTGGTCCAATTATCAACTTGTTCTGACTATTAGTTGTGGTACTGCCACTAATAAAGAAATAATTACCCAAACTATCCCACAACAAACTGCTCTTAGCACTACTACCACTATCATTCATCTCAATACCAGCAAATCGCTTAGCAGGACTATTAGCATTAAGTGTAATAATATTGTCACCAACTATAAATTGACTGCTGGTAACGTATATATAACTCGCACTGAAAAATATAGCACTACCATTTACTTTCAAATTACCATTAATCAACGCACCACTCGACGTTATAGTACCACCCTTCAAATTTATAGCATTAATAGCCCAACTGCTAGTCAACGGATATATACTACCAGTTACAGGCACAAAATTAGTAAT
>Ga0164293_10001954_pt1 | contig 17432 bp, 22 predicted proteins | sample GEODES118metaG_FD_111487 | JGI IMG/M metagenome (GOLD analysis project Ga0164293, IMG submission 111487) | Eutrophic lake water microbial communities from Lake Mendota, Wisconsin, USA - GEODES118 metaG | ecosystem: Environmental > Aquatic > Freshwater > Lake | place: USA: Lake Mendota...
GGGAATGCGTTCACTTCGTACACGAATCTTGACGAAGCTAAAGCCTTCGCCATTGCGACCCTTATAAATCTTATCCACCCATCCAGATTCGTTATTACGGATGAGTTTACTGGAATCGCGATAACACTTTCCACCGGCTGCTTTTACGGCTGTATTTGCAGCAGCAGCAGACATATTGTTTAGAGCGCTATGACTCATTCCAGCAACAGAAGCTCCTTCTGCCGCACGAAGACGGATAGGAACAACTTTGCCAATAAGAACATCATCTGAATCAACAAAGACATTTTCAGGAACTAATCCATCGGATTCCAATTTTTCATAATTTGCCATTTTCATACTGCGGGTAAGAGTTAGATCTGGTTTACAAAATCGTTCCTCTTCTCCTGATGCCTGATTCTTCTTCTCCTCATCCTTGTAGGTTCTGTAGAAGTAGGATCGAAACAAGCCTCGTTCAATCGAAGCACGATTAATCATAATTGAATCTTCTTGATTGTAACCACCGTATTGAGCAATGGCAACAATAATATTTTTTCCACTTGGCATATCAATGGCTCGAAAGTGCTTTGCGATGTACGAACTGATCGAGGGTCGATCATTCGACCAAAGAACGTTGGACATGGTATCCATGCGCTCTGAATAATTCAATGCATACAGTCCCATCGCTTGTTTCCCCATACTTGCCTGATAAGCATTACGAGGAGATTGATTATGATGTAAGAGTGGAATATTACTTGCCATCGTGCCAAGAATGGCACAAGGATGAATCTCTACGTGAGTGTGATCTTCTTTCAATTCACGATAGCTTAGAGCAATGTATAAATTTTCAGATTCACTGGGATCAATATACTCAAAGAGACTATGACCATCAGGGGACACCCATCGCATTAACTCATTCCAATCTTTTGCTGTATCCCAGGGAAAGGGAAGATTCTTCGATAAAATTTCACGAAGAGCTGGAGCATAATAAACAGGACGAATCAATCGTCCTCCTTCTGTATTAATCCATACTTCGCGAGTATCTGAGAAATAAGTAATTTCTGTAAATGGATGAATTCGCCCAGCTCGTTTTGCAGTTCGTAATAAATGAACTGCTTTTATCGGATTTGTTTTTAGAATACCAATCCAAGCACCATTAATAAAGACACGAAGATGCGTCATACGATCTTCCAAGGAAGACTCTCCCAAATGGCAAAGATCCAATTCATCGTATAGAATTTTTAGAATAGGAGGAGTGGAAATAGGAAGGGTTGCCGTAGCCGTACTTGCTAAATTTTTTACCACTCCTACACTATGTCCTTCGGGTGTTTCACAGGGATCAATAAATCCAAATTGACTTGTATGCAACTTACGGGGAGCAATTAGTTTTTCTGTTTGTTTGACAGGAGTATTGACTCGTCTCATATGAGATATAGCAGACATTTGTGCCATTCGACTCAATACTTGACTAATTCCAGTCTTTGTTCCCATTTTACCAACAGGAAAGTTGCCTGTTGCTAATGCAGACTTCATACCCACATCCACAATCGGACTTTTCAAAATCTTATACACATTAGAAGTATTAATAATATTTTCAAATTTACCAGTTGATTTCCAGGATCCATTGTGAATTTCTTTCATAATAGTTGATTTCATATCTTTAATCAATTTCGATCCAAAATAGAATCGAAAGAGATTTCCCATCAAATTGCCTGGAAGTTCCAGTTTCTTATTGGGATAGGCATCTCGATCATCATAAGGAATCTTATTGTGATAAACATCTAATACTTTCTTTGTCATAACAGCAAGGAAACAGGCCTTTTCATACATCGTATCGGCCCCTCCCACATGGGGAAGGAACTCTTCTGCTAAAATTTCAGAGACAGCTTTTTCACGGGTAGATCGCACCGAACCAAGGCTCGAAGCGGTCAATGTTTCTCGAATCCCTCCTCCACTCCCCAAATGGCGAGAGAGAAGTTCATGAGAGGCTTCCTTCGTGAAAATGTCTCCTGCATCTACAAGACACTCCATTAAAATCATGTCATATTCAGTATCCACATTTCCAATAATCATTTCAACAATATCCTTATCCGAAATAACACCTAATGCACGAAACATAATAAAGAGTGGAACTTCTGCTTTGATACGAGGAAGTGTCACACGAATATGTTCAGGACCTGTAGGATTTTTGGCATTATAAAGAATCTTGACCGCAACAGAACGAGGAGTTCCCTCATTGTCAGGTCCAATGGATTTACATTCAATGACTTCGGCTTCTTTGGTTTTTCCACGAGTATTTCGAAATACAAACATACGATTTTCTGCCATTCGCTCTTGAGCTTGAATAACACGTTCTCCGCCTTGAATAATAAAATGTCCAGGAGGATCATTGGCGCATTCTCCTAATTCACGAGGCGTCTTTTCAGGCGATTCATTCAAATAACATAATTTTGATCCCACCATGACTGGAATTTTTCCAATCATTATGCGAGTCAATGTTCGTTGATTCATTTGAGTTTCACCTGTGGCAGGATCATGCATAGTTGTTGTTACATTTAAATCAACAAATACAGGAGCAGAATAAGTAAAATTACGAAGTCTGGCATCATTAGGATACATAGGTGTAGTCGATCCATTGTTTTCAAAGATGGAGGGTTTTTTCATCCTAACATTTTCAAACTTAAGAATTACTTTTACTCTACGGGGAGGACCTCCTGATGGACTGAATCCACCAGGAGCTGCTACTGCAGGTGCAGTTCCAGAGGGAGTTGCAACTGCATCCTCCACTGAAATACGAACCGCAGTACCTGCTGTTCCTGCTGCTGCACGGGTAGTTCCTGTCAATGTTTGATCAGGAGATCCTTCTACTTCAATAGGACAGCATCGCAAAATTGTATCCGGAATATCAAATTCTACAAATCTATCATAGCTTGATATCTGATGATCTACAATATATTTTCCATCGCGTTGTGCAAATAATATATCAAAGATCTTCCGATAGGCAAGTTCCATGGTTTTGTTTTTGTATCCGTTCCAAACAGATCCCTCTCTCAATTTTGTACGATAGCTTTAGAAGAGATGGATCCTACTATAAAAGAGGTGAAGGTCACGGGCGATGCTGCTGCTTTTCTAGAACCTTCCAAAAAGCGAACTAGAAAATCAAAAAAGAACGTATCCGAGAAGGTTTTATTGGTAGACTCCGCTCCTGCACCGGCTCCTGCAGCGGCTCCTGCAGCGGCTCCTGCAGCGGCTCCTGCACCGGCTCCTGCACCGGCTCCTGCACCGGCTCCTGCAGCGATTCCCAAGATGACTCTTGCTCCCAAAGCAACCCCCCAAGTAACTCTTCTTCCCAAGATTACAAAAGTGTCCGAGAAGAAACCTTCTATCTCTCTTACACGAAAGAAACGAACCTTTAAGGCAAAAAAGATTAATCTTACAATTGCAGAAGCTGATCCTAAAACAAGAAAAGCACGAAAACTCATTGCTAAAAAAGTAGCTGCTATGGGATTGGAAGAATTACGTAAGGAATTGGAAGAGAAAGGATTGCTTAAAAAAGGTAAGAAAGAGGTTCCAGAAGAAATGTTACGGTCTATGATGAAAGATGCTTACACTCTTTCAGAAGGAAAATAAACATTCATACCCCTAAACAAGAATGTTCAGTCCGACCTTAGTAGTGGCGGGGCTCCTCTATCTGGTAGGGGTAGGAGTTGTTTTGTACATCCGACCTACTAGTATGTTTCGTCCCGGTGGAGTATGGCGTGAATTTGGCCTTTCTGAATCTGAACATTCGACTCTTTTTCCCTTTTGGATGTTTGCTCTTGTATGGGCTCTGCTCAGTTATGCAATTGCAACCTGTATTCTTCTTGCCATTCCAGCTTCTCCCACAGAAGGGATTGAAATCTTTTCAGAACCAATTCGTACTATGTCCGCAGAAGAACCCATTTTAGAACCCGTCTCCTCTGTTCTTCCTCCATCCTCTAGCACCCAACCTGGATATTATATCTTGAATCCAGATCGTATAAATTCTTCAGGTGCAAATTATATTTATTACGGCCCCGAACCTCCTACCCCTCCAGAACTCAATTCCTTTATTCGTCAACGTCGTTAACAAACGGAAGACAAGGTTCCTCCGAAGATAATTCCAAAGGTAGCTGCAAAAAAGCTATAATATCCATATCCAACCCCCTCTTTTACACCAAATTGATTTAATAATGAGAGAGGAAGCATATTAATAGGAACACTTGTAAGCCCTGTAAAATGTACAAATAAAAGTGTTATAAATTGAAGTCCGGCTGCAAGTCCAGCATTTGCAAAAATCTGTTTTACATTCTTTACCTTCTTACATGAATTGTACTGTAAATAAGTAAATGCTGCTGCAGATAATAAAAAGGTACCAACAACTGTAATCAGAAGAGCCATGAGTAAAAGATTGAATGGCATTCCTTGAATCCCAAGTGCAATTTGTGCAATCATAAAACAAAGAAAGGGAAACCATCCGATAAGAAATCCACATGCAAACATAAGACTCACTAATAAACCTGTATTCATTCTTCTAGTATAGGATATTGTTTAAAAAAGAGATAAAATCTTTTTTTTAATAAATATACCGGTAGAAGTAGAATGAATTCCGTAAAAAACTTTGAGAGTTGGATCTTAGCTTACAAAGATCGGAAACAACCTACTCTTCGGATGCGACCCACGGATGGTGCCCTGTTGGTAGTCGATGCAAAAGATCCTTCCAAAGTACTTCGTGAATTTCCTGTACGACGGGGGGATGATTTAATAACACTCTTACAGTCTTCGTCCTCTCCTACACTGGATGCCATAAAGATGGCACGAACTGAAAAAATAGAGGTTGCAAAAGAAGAAGTTCAACGAATTGAAAAAGAGTTATTAACAAAAATAGATGAACGGAGGGCTACAAAAGATACTCTTCCACGTATTGAATTAACACGAAGTATAGGAAAATTACAACTAGATCTTGCAAAAGCTTCCACAATTCTTCAGGATGCAATTATACCATCACGGGTTGCAATGCAAGTTGAAGTAATGCAAAATGTATTGGATCCTGATACAAAAAAACTAAGCTATAAATCAATGAGTGTTATCCAATCCTATCCGTATACCCTTGAAGAACGTTCCATTCCTATTGCAATGAAAAAGGCTTGATTTTATCTTCTACCTTATCACAATCAACTTGTTTTGCATCATAGGTAAAACATGTACTATTACGATCTTTATACACTAACGTTCCTGCATTTTCTAAATTTGGAACTTTTTGTATGACCATGGGAGCTGGTTTCAAAATATAGACTACAAAGATACCTACCGCTAGGCCGCATAAAAATGGGAAAAATTCAAGTTTTCCAAAAAACTTCCAGACCATTCTATTCTACTTATATAGTTTGTATAATTAGAGATGTTTGATTGGTAAACTAATCTGGGAGACCCAGATTAGTTTACTAACCAAAACATATCGCCTCAATAGAGGCAATATGTTTGATTGGATCGGTATCATGGAAATTCAAGGAATGCCCACCCTCATAAGTGTATTATTAGGATTTGGATTAGCAGCTCTATTTCGACCTTTATGTAAGGGCCCCGAATGCTTGATTTTACGCGGACCTCCTGTGAGTGAAGTGAAAGGATCTGCTTTTCAATTTGGATCCAAATGTGTGGAATTTATTCCCAAACCGCAAGAATGTCCCACAGGAGAAAAGACGAAAGAAATTGTTCAAACTCTTTCCTTTGCGGATTTATCGTAATTGTTAATTCAGGGTACTTCGTAAAATGGATGGTGGAACTCCTCTTTCCAGCCTTGAATCGGGCTCCGTTCCAAACAAAGCCGATGATGCGCTCATGAAACAAATCTTAGCCGAAATGGATCAGGCTGGAGCTGCTGTACAGGGACCGGTCAGTCCTCCCATGGGATCTATTCCTACCTATTCTCCCCACGACGATACTTCCTCAGGACCTATCCGACCGGGAATGATGCCGCAAGTACCTCAGTACGCTCCTCGCAATGTCTATGCTGAAGAAGAACCCGAAGAAATGCCCACCAAACGATATGTCGCTCCTCGTAAAAACTTTGCAAGTGCTATTTTGGACTGGCTTCGTGATCCACTCTTTATCGGTCTGATGGTCTTTTTCATATCTCTTCCGGCACTTCATACCTATGGAGCTTCTGTTGCCCCTATCTTTTATTCGGTGGGAGGCTCCCTTAGTTGGCTCGGTCTTGCTGCAAAAGCACTCTTTGTTGCCGGTGCCTTTATCCTCTTTCGAAGTATCACCTATATTCTAGGAGTATAGAGACTGCAAAAAATAAATAGAAGAAATAGAAAGAATGAACCTGAAAGAAATGGCGACCCCCCAACGCGGTGCCTCCTTGGTAGGACTCCTTGCAGCTATCTATCTTTTTTACAAACAGCAAACAATCTATATTGGACTTGGTGTAGGAGTTGCATTATTAGTCTATGCTCTTTCTAAGCGTAATCTGATTGCCTCTATCTTGGCAGGAACGGTGGTTGCGTTGGTGGTGGCGGAACGTCAGCGCATGGAAGGCTTTGATTCATCCGAATCTGCGATTGAAAAGGCCTTGGCTGCAGTCAAGAAAGAGACTCCTTCAGCAGTTCCTGAAGCCGATAAAAAGGCCCCTCCCCCCGACAATGGATCTCGTGGCGAATTCTTTGAACTGGGTAAGAAATACAAACTTCCCTCCGAAGAAGATGATAAGGGATTTCATCTAGATGCTGGAACTACCTTTATGAATGCCTACAAGAGTCTTAAACCTGATCAGATTGCTGCCATGACAAAGGATACTCAGGAGTTAATGGATACCCAGAAGCAACTCATGGCAACTCTTAATACACTCAAACCCTTAATGCAGGATGGTAAGAATATGATGAATACATTCCAATCCTATTTTGGTGGAACCCCGACCTCTACTTAATTATACTGTAACGTTAGGAAATGAAAGGAATATGGTACGTAGGAGTCTTTCTTCTTGCAATTAGTTTGCTAGGAGTATTGAGTCTTTTACAAGGTTCTATTGCGGAAGGATTTGATTCTACAAAGGATTTACAAATGGATCTTGCAAAGATAGTAAAATCTGTTTCTAGTATTGGAAAGAAATTATTGGATCCAGAGATGTGGAACTATCGAATTCAAATTATGAATTTATCTCCCGTTGAACTTGCTAGAAAACAAATTTTATTAAATAATTAATCTAACTTTATTCTACGATAAAACAATGTAATATTGTAGAATGAGAGGAAAACGATTGGGACGGATGATAGGGGGTGCGTTGAGTTCATCGGAGGGTGTGCATCTTACCACCTCTACCCTTCTTTTATTACTGGTGTTAGTTGTAGTTATAGTTGTAGGAGTTGTACTCTATTTGAAGCAACAATCGGTTGTGATTATAAAAGATTCTTCCGCGACTCCAACAATTGTAGAACAAACTGATCCACGCTTTTCTCCTATGTCTCCCGAACGTTCTTTCTTTACAGGGCCTGATCTTCGAGGCTACCCTTCCCGTCCAATTCTAGCTGGAAGAGGGGCCACTCCCATTAACGCTCTAACTCAAGGAATCGGTGTTCCAGAACAATATCAACAAATTGGTGTATTAGCCGCCCCTGGAGGAACTGATAACAGTGCCACTCCCAATCGAACCCTCTTACCCCTCTTTGGTCGTCGAGCGGCCTCTAACCGTGATCGATGGAACTACTACACCCGTTCTGATGGAATGAATCCTTTGCAAGTTCCTATTCGAAATCGGAATCGTCCTTGTGATGATGATAATGGTTGTAATGAAATTTTTGATGGAGATTCTGTTAGTGCACCTTTGTTAGGTCAATCCTATACAGCCACCATCTACCGTACATCAACGCCTCGTTATCTTCCTGGTATTCTGTAGATATATTTTACAAAGCAAACTCTTCCTCTTTAGTAAGATGTCCTTATAAAATCAATCGGCAAAGCCAATTAATTTTATAAGTTAGATTCTAAACTTAGCAGCGATAATTTGCGAAGCAAATTATCGCTGCTAAGTTTAGAATGTCATGTACCTCAATTGATTGTGGATTTTCATGTAATCAAACTCCTCTTCAGATAAATGAAAAATCTGATATATCCGATTTAGTAGGAGTACAACAACAGTTACCCACCGGCAATGGAAATGCAACCGCACGATTATGGGCGATTCATTCAGGAACAGGACTTCTTTCACACCCTACGGATGGAAGTACTGGAGTGTTTATTGATGAAAATATTCAAGATACATTTACCTTTTATGGAATCTCTTACATCTTAATTGAAGTTCGTGTATTCTATGGACAGCATGTTCTCTTGCCCATTGCAGATGTAAAAGATCAATGCAATGTTCCAACGATTATAAAAAGTGGTAAGTATACCGCCGCCCCGTTAGAAGTCTATTGTTTTTTTAAAAATAATCAAAATAATATTTTATGCGTAGTACTTCCGATTGGTATTGGAGAGGGTACTTCTAATGCTGGAACCTATTTTAATGCATTAAGTCCTACGGCAGGATCCCCTCGTCCTCCTCCTCTTTCCACTCTCTTTCAAGATTTAGCAGGAGCAAACACCTCTGCCTTTAATGCAAAAAATATGGTATTACATTACACTGGTACAGATATTCGTACATATAGTTCAACATATATATGCGATCCAACTTCTCTGCGGAGTCCAGTTCAATATTTATTTATTATGAACGATACAAAGGGTACAAAAAAAATTAGTAGTACAATATCACTGGCAGATTATAATGCATTTATCAAAAAACTTACCGATTCACAAAATATTCCGTATTTAAATTTGATATCTACAATCTCAGGACTTACCTCAGGTGATCTTTATAAATTAAAATTTCTTCCTCCTAATACATTATACATTACAAATAATGTTGGAGGTGCTAACACAATTAGTGTAAATTCCTTGAAATGTTATCCTGTTGATCCAAAAAAGAATATTAAAAAAAATGAGGAAGGAAAGAATGCTCTTTATTTGGATGAAAATGGGCGTCCCACCAATATTCAATGTCCAACCAATGAATTTACTTTTTTTCAAAATAGTGGAAAGTATTTTTGCTGCAATGGAACTGTAAAAGATAATATTTGTACGGCTACTAGTAAAACTAGTTTTTGTGGATTAGATACGAATCCGCTCGATCCTGTTACGAATACACCTATTCCTACCTGTGACGAATTAAAACATACCTTATCAGAGACTAGTTCTCTTCCTAGTAATTTTTGGACATCGGCTACAGGAATTGAAACCATTATTGCGATTGTTATTGGAGGAACCTTTGGAATTGCATTCTTATTTTTTGCAGCAAGAAGTTCCTTTTCATCTAAAACTCCTACATCAGCTGCTGCAAAAATGGCAACTGCTGCAAAAATGGCAACTGCTGCAACGGTGGCTGGAAAACTAGCAACCGCTGCAACAAAATCTACAACTCCTGATGCAAGTTCATCCATCTATCCTTCTCTAAATTACTGGACAATCATTATATTAATTATTTCATTATCTATAACAAGTATATTGGCGATTGTATTTGGATTATTATGGGGTGGTATAATAGGAAAAGAATGAAAGTAAACCCCCTTCTGGGTCTTGGACTTGTTCTTTTATTTCTTCTGACCCTTCGTCCGATTGAATTATTTGATAGTGCCCCACCTCCTTCTACAGCTCAACCACAACCTACCCCCTTGCCTACATGGGCTGTTGTTCTAATTATTATATTATTTGCATTTTGTTTAATTTTACCCATTCTTTTATTATTTATATCTCCCCGTACCTTTTTTGCATTCATGTTTCTTCATTGGTTATTCTATAATGATTAGTAGAGAGGTATGAAAAAGATACATACAATCATCGGAGTAGGAATCATTTGCGTTTGTTTACTTCTAGTTCTTCAATACTTGCAAACTACTGAACCATTTCTTGCAATGAATCAATGTCCTGCTGGATTTACTTTTTTTACCGATTTAAAAGGAGCTAGTTTTTGTTGCAAAGGAACTGTAAAAGAGAAACAATGTATGGCAAAGGGGAACCATACCTTTTGTGGATTAGCCCCGAACTTAGTTGATCCTCGTACCAATCTTCCTCTTCCTACCTGTACTGCTATGATGGATGAGGTGGCAAAGTCTACCTCTGGAAAATATTGTACAAAAGAGATGCCAAATTATATAGCTCCTGGTACAGGTCCTATGTCATATCCCACAGGGGGTTGCTCCGTTGCAGCTGCTGCGGGGGATGGATCTGTTTTTCCTGTAGGACCGGATGGAAACCGTGTAGCAACTCCTTTGTGCTTAATTTCTGGTAAAGAGAATCTATTGAATAGAATTCAAGATGAACAGAAACAAAGAACTCCCTCTTGTGAAACATTAAAATTAAAAGAAATGGTAAAATGTCCTTCTAAATTTTCAGTAAGTTATGATCCAATGAATTATGTTCGCTGTATTAGTTCTAGTGCATATGATCCGAAAAATCCTTCGCCAGGATTTTGTTATGCAGATGAAGTGGTTGCTCTTTTACCTGGAATGAACCGTGAAAAAGCCAAAACACATTGTATATCTTGTTCCTATTATAAAAAACGATATGTTGATAAGGATACCACTGCAAAATGCACAAATTAAGTTACCAACCAAAATAATTCAATTGCTGACGGGAGAAGAGCTGTATGGCTCCCTCCACATAAAGTATTTGTTCTGTGTCCACTTGTTCATTAATAATTGCAGCTTGTTCAGGGGTAACTCCTGGTTTATAGCTGCCCACCTTGGCCTCGACAGTCTTTCGCCAATCTCTAAAAGAGAATGAATCCTTCTGGTGGTTGAAATAATAATAACAGGCTAGAAAGGACAAATATAATTCAATATCCGTCATGGTATAATCATCATCATGTTGAGACATATAAAGACCAAATCCACGCTCCTTCAAATTATCAGGAAGCTGCTTCCAAAGTTGTAGAGCCGTTTCGGTTGTAGGAATCGGCATCGGCATCAGCTCAAAGTTCAAAGAGGAAGGAATCATGGTAACAGTCTCCATTTTGGAATTGTAATATCTATGTGTATAAAATATACATAGATCTATCAATTTTTTTATTATTTATGCTCTTTATGAGAATCGAACTCATGACCTTCTCTTTACAAGAGAGACGCTCTACCACTGAGCCAAAAGAGCGAGGGACACACCTATCCATTCAAGAAAGTGAAAGAATCTTTGACAGTTTACCTCAAAACTTCAATCTTTTCATCCATCTCAGGACCAAATCGGGCAAATGCATCGGATCCTGTATCCTCAGAGGGATGAAAGGAATAGGACCTTGTTTCGGGAGTTCCTTCAGGCCTTGCGTGGTCCGTCGGATAGGAATCGGGAGCAGCTGCCGGATCTAGCGAATCCTTTGCAGAATTGCTCCTCTGAAAGGAATTCATCCAATCCGTAAGAAAGGATCCCTCGGAGCTCACCAAGGACATATTTCGTGAAAAAAGAATCACTGCCACTGCCACTGTAGCCGCCATTCCAAGAGCTGGACTCTTTGTAAATGTATAAATAACACCCAGCACTAAAATAATTTTTGTAATAGGAGACGATAGAAAAAGAACGAATGAGGAGGGAAGAGAAAGAGATCGTGAGACGAAGGTGGCGCTCACCGCCAATAATGCAATCACTCCTACAAGTTCGATTTGTTTCATCCTATTTATAAAACAGAAAATCCTTTGGGATTTTCTGTTTTATAAATAGGATCCTTTCATCCTATTTATAGATGGGATCTTATTTTAAAATCCATCCTATCTATTAAATAGGATCCTTTCATCCTATTTATAAAACAGAAAATCCTTTAGGATTTACTATTCATCTGCTAAGAAATCCAATGAAACAGGTGCTTTTTCTTCATCACTTTCCTCCTTTTTCTTAGGCTCGATCCCTTGATCCCAAATTGTCACTTGATATCCGCAACTTTTATAAAATTTTCTACGCCGTGCCAATTGTCCATTACAACAAATATGAGCCACATCCAACACATCTAAGATAAGAGGTGCACACTTTCGTTCTTCTGGTTTCTGTCGCAATACACGTCCAATGGATTGTTCAATATTTGATTTAGGAGTTGCTAGAAGAATTGTATTTAAGGTGGGAATGTTCATTCCTTCTGCAGCCATAGCAAAGGTACCCAATACTACACGGCAAAGAGCACTTTTATTCAGATCTGCCTGTTTCATCCCTCCTACATAATGTCCAATACTGGTAATTCCATTACTTAATAAATTAGCTTTAAAATCATCGAGATGTTCTCGTCGATCACTTAAAATCAAGGTTTGACGGTGTTCTTCTTTTACAATAGGAGCCACCCATTCAGATAAAAGTTTCGTACGTTCTTTGTCTTCTGCAATCACATTTAACAATCGAGCTCGAACCACTTCTCCTTTCCAATTGATTGGAGTTTCTCCATGTACATCATCGGTTGTTGTATAACGAAAGACACGGACGGCTACACTTACATCGGCTTCCCGTCGTTTTACTTGGTAAAGAATGGGACCCAGATACCATTCAAAGACACGGCGTAATCCATCGGCACGATCCGGTGTGGCCGACAACCCCAAGCGATGCTTCGTACCGACCTGTTGGAGGGCCTTTGAGAAATGCTCCGCTCCCAAATGGTGACATTCGTCAAAGATCGTAAAGCCAAATCCACGAAAGGTAGATGCCACATACGTTCTGGAACAAAGAGTTTGAATCATGGCAATGGAACAATCATATTCAGGACCAATTTCACATTTCTCTCCTTGAATCTTTCCAATTCGAATGCCTGGTACACTACTTTCCAATTCCTCTTTCCATTGTGCCATTAAGAATTCCTTGTGGACAATCACTAGAAATCGTTTACCAAGTTCTACAGCAAACGCAATCGCACATTTGGTTTTTCCATAGCCACAAGGAACTGAAATAATTCCATTATAATCTCCTTTCTTAACCGCTTCTTGAATCGGTAGCTGCTCTGGACGAAGAGTACATGTAAATTTTAATTCACTCCGCAAAAGATCTCCTTCAGGCCTTGTATCCGATGCTGGGGCTCCATATTTGGTAATGCCCCACATAGGAGGAACATACCAACGAGTTGCTGATTCCATGTACAACGTAAATGGAGAAGCTCCTGCTGCATATTGAGGCGCTACAACCGGCAAGACCGTCAACTCCTTTTTTAATTCATTAAACTGTATTGCTGATAAAGCTGATTTTAAAATACTATATCCTTTTACAGTCAAGATTGATGTCATTCTTCTTACTAAGAACTATGATATGAATCTATAGGTATCAATTTTATTATTTTCGATTATTGCGTGTCTTTCGTCCCCCTCCTACACGTGCAATGACGGGATTGTATAGTTGATAGGCATTGGGCATTCCTGGAGGAAGTGTCCATGTGGAAGGAGATTGCGAAAATCCAGCAGAAGGATTGGCATAGACGGGGAGTTCAGAACCGGATCGTGTCAAACAAGAGGCACCGGTGTAGGTGCTACCCCCCCCACCACGGTATTTACGACGAGTACCGCCCACCATGTTGGAGCGGATCGAAGGGGCGCATCCGTTGGGACCAATTAACGCTCCAACATTGGGTCCGGCTCCTCCCACGCTGACTCCAGGATTGGTTTCATATCCTCCCTTTCCTGTAATACCATACATCAAATTGCTCATAGAACCAACGGGAGCGTAGGAAAGAGCTCCCCCCTTTTGCATTCCACAGCAACTCCCGCCCCGCATCTTCCTGCGAAGACGTTCTAGACGCCGACGCCTACCACCGGCCATCGCCACCTGTGCCAACGCCGGGTTAGGTTGGTTCACCAACATTCCATTCCGTGCATAGGCAACGCCTTGTTCGGGTTGCCACTGGATAGTTTCACGGGGAGCCATAAATCCGGCAGGAGGAAAGAAGCTGGTAGGATTGGTGGAAAACCCACCGCCACGTAACGCACACCGTTTGCGAGTAATATTTCGTCGAGATTTGTTCTCCATTCCTACTGGTAGAGTTGATAAAATTTTGTATATGATTGATAAAAACTCTATGAATAAAATTGAAAACTGTTTTTTAATAATAAAAATACATTCTACTTCTCTTCTTTAAAATGGCCATCACACGCTCTCAGAAGACACCTATTCGCAAGATCGGCAAGTGCCGCACTCCTCTCGCCCCCCTTCGTACGGGAGGGCCACGAACCAAGGTTCGTGTGACAGGTCGTAACCTGCTCGGCGCATTTACCGCCGCTCTCACCCCTCGTACTCCTGTGCGACGAAGCGCCCTCCTTTGCAACCCTCCTACGATCCATCGTAAGGGCTCTAGAGCCTCTCATCACATCGAGGGTCGCGTCCTCTTTGCTGAGACGCCATGCAAGACGACGCCCTCTGCGCTCCTTGCGCCAGATGCGCCGCGGAAGGCGCCCAAAGAGTGGATTCGAGAGATGGGGCGAATCTGGGACAGCGTCATGCTCCCCCCCCTCACTGCATAAGAAGGTTGCATTTAACTATGTAACTTTTTGAATAAAATTGATTACTATTTTTACAATATAGAAGATATTCTACTCAAAATAAGTCTGGAAGAACTATCCATTCCATGGACCGCGCCTTTCTCTCGCACCTTCCCAGAGGCTTAGATCTCTACTTCCAGGAGTCCGAGGGCCCTACTGCGGATCTACGCCTCTACGATGCGCCCTGGGGCCATCCAAAGGACAACCTCTTCTTCAACTTCGCCTCTCTCGGACCAGGGCGCTACAGGGAGGACTACATTCGTGCCCAATACAGGGCCAAGTATCCTGTGGTGACTCCGAGCGCCAAGAGGGACCTGGAGTGCATCTTTGTGTCCTCAGGGAAGCATGAGGGCGAGAGCCTGGCCTCCCTTGCACATCTGGATCCCGAGGAACTGGCCCGTGTCGGCACCATCTCAAGAAAGTCCATCAGTGTGCGAGTTTCTCGCATGAATCTCCTTCCCGATGGCCTCAAGCTCTTTGCCGCCATCAATGGGCGCATCAAGACCGGCTTTGAGATCAAGCAGGGGATCCGGTTCGATAGACTCATATCTCCCCACGTTGGGTACATGTATATTCCAATGAAGCGCATGAGCTCTTTGTATCATGCCCCTGAGCTCCTCGCGGAGGTCTTTGACCTCCCAGACTACAAGGAGCCTCCTGACACGTACGGTATCAGCGTCTTCTGGGTCCAAGAGGGCAACTTCAAGAACAGCCGTCTGATGGACCTTCTGGATTGGCTCGATGACCGTGACCTACCCACCGTGGGACTCAAAGAGCCTAAGGAGGATCCCCTCTTGGCCGCCAAGGCCCGTTTGGAGATCGAACTGGCCCTCATCCAGGCGAAGCTCGACAAGAAGCGCTCAGAGATCGCGGCCCGTTTGGAGGCCGAACTGGCCCTCACCCAGGCAGAGCTCGACAAAAAGCGCTCAGAGATCGCAGCCCTTACGGTCGTCCAACAGGCCGAGCTCGAGTTCGTCGTGGGTGAGAGAAAGAGTGCCGTCAGCCGAAGGGAGCTGGAACTGGCTGAAGCAACGGCCAGGTCTCTCGTGCCTTATTAAACAGCAACTGAATATTGCCTTTCATATGGAAATTTTGGCTATGGGTTTTACTCTTATGTGTACCTGTACTTTAAGTTACTTGAATAAAATTGATGAATCTTTTTTCATAGTTAGATATCATTCAAATTAAAATGAGTTCTTCAAGACCTTCCTTTCTGGAGGAACTTCGTGATCCTGTTACGGGACGAATTATTCCTCTCAAATCCAAGGTCCCTTCACCTTCAGGGGGAGGGAGCATGGTCGTTTCCGCTCCTGAAGTGGAGGGACCTACCGTTCTTTCTTCCGTACTTGAACATGAGTGGAGCCCAGAGAGGCCTGGTGGACCTCAATTCTCTCCGCCTGGATCCCCAGAGGAGGAGAAAACTCCTGCCGAACGGATTCGTTCCAAAGAGCCTCCTCTTCTTCAACGCCTATACTGCTCGGAGAGACATGAGCTGCTAAGAGAGATGGGATTCCCTGCCGAGGAGGAAGGTCTTGTGCCTCCTCCCACAATTCAACGTCGTCTTGTCTTTGCAAAAGGACTTCAGTTCTTTCCTCCTCCTGAGAAAGATGAAAAGATAAACCCTTCCGCTCGAAAGCGCATCCGTGTTTCAACTGATTAATCATTCAACTAATTATTTTTTTTACTAAAAAAAATAATTACTCAATGCATTAGAGACACGATTCAAAGCACTTCCACAATTTCCCACTTCTTAAATCGTTCATGCCATTGGCAACGAACAGGAAAGGTATCTGGAGTTTTTACACGCAAGGCGCGACTGACAGCCAAGGATTGGACACAAGCAATCCCATCCGATTCTGTAGAACCTTCTTTTGAAACGGAATAAACATCAGGACCTCGTGAAGGTTCACGAGTGGCCACCCATCCCACTTCTTTTAGCGGTGTTTCAGACTCTACCAGTAAGATCAATCGTTTTTGCCGAGCTTGGTTCGGAATTAATTCAAGTATCATTCCTTCTGGAGGGGGAACGATTCCACTCAACGACGTGTAAGAGGCGATGGAGATTTGTTTCCCTTGCAACTCTGTATCCACTCTCCACTCTTTCAAAAAATTGTTTATATAATTCCAACGAGTTTTAAACACCTCTGTACTCCATACATCCTTCCCTTTCCAAAGTAATACATCCTCTAACATCAATATATCATTGTATTCATACGCTAGAAAGATTGTACTACCCTCTTCATAAAAAGAATCTTCTAACCGAAGTCGGATGGGTGTGACCGATCCCATGGAATGAAAGTAGGCTGGTTCAGAAGGGGTGGTGATCACGAAGAGTCCTGAAAGGATCCCACGTGGTCGAGTTCCCGCGTAAAAGGTTCGAGTGCTGACAAAGGAAGCATCCGTCGGTTGCCACTGACGATGAGGTCGCCACGGAAGTTGAAAGGATTCCATTTAGAAATTTAAAGGTGGATTGGTTTAAGTTAGCCATAGACAAAGGTATCCTCTCCTGTTTGAACAAATCCGAATTTTATATACCAAGCACGAACAGACGGTTCCTTCACAGCTGTTAAATAAATTGTAGAACAATTGTTTAACACCGTGTTGAGAAGGAGACTTCCTATTCCTTGATTTTGAAACGATGGATGAATAAAAATATATTCAAGAGTTTTGGCCTGGACAATGGTGGCACCAACTAGCACATCGTCCATCCAGTATCCCACACTAGCAGTAGGATGTCGATATTTCCACGACTTTATAAAATTAGAATCTTCGTTGCACATGAATGTATCTTGAAATAAACGCTTGACTACATGATAGTCCAGAGATGTTAGAGGTTTGAGCATTTTCTCTACTTATAAAATTTAAAAATAATTTTACCGCCGTCCAGCACGACGACTCTTTAATGAACGACGACTA
>Ga0164293_10001960_pt1 | contig 17412 bp, 26 predicted proteins | sample GEODES118metaG_FD_111487 | JGI IMG/M metagenome (GOLD analysis project Ga0164293, IMG submission 111487) | Eutrophic lake water microbial communities from Lake Mendota, Wisconsin, USA - GEODES118 metaG | ecosystem: Environmental > Aquatic > Freshwater > Lake | place: USA: Lake Mendota...
CGATAGGGGAAGGCCTTTGCTGGCACTGACCGGCATAACCATAAGAGCCGAGTAACTTCTTTAACTCATTTACTTGCTTCTCACCAAAGCGTAAGCTACTTAGCACCTCTCCTTCCTTAGTTCTTGGATCTTCCCAAATAATCTTATCTATGCCAAGAGGGGCAGTAATACACTTGCGCTTTTCTTCAAATTCTAGCGGCAGCACTAATTCTACCCAGTCCCCTTCGCTATCGTTCTTTCTGATATAACCGGTTAAATCATTCTCGTGCGTTCTTTGCTGGACGACTATTCGGCAGTCATTAGCAGGGTTATTTGAACGGGTAGACATTCTTTGCGTCCACCAGTTAATTACGTTCTCTCTTTTGATTTCAGATAAGTCCCCCGGGTCGTTAGGGTCATCAATAATAATGATTGAACCGCCTTTACCGACAGTTTTAGATACTACGCTTGTTGATTGCCTATATCCTGTTTTGGTATTCTGGAAAAAGCTTTTAACGTTCTGGTCTCTAAGAAGAGGGAATCTATATCCCCAATTATCCTGATACCAGTTACTTTCGAGTAATGATCTGTTTTTCTGTGCATGCTCAAGACTTAAGGAATTAACGCAGGAGACAGTTAAAAACCTCTCACTAGGGTTATGTATCCACACCCATGCAGGAAAAGCTACCGATATTAAATTGGTCTTACCCGTGCGGGGCGGAACATTAATGATCAGCTTCTTTATTTCTCTCTTATATACTGCTTCTAAATGCTCAGCTATAGCCTCAATATGCCAACTATCAACATAAGGCATGTTACCTTCAATATAAGGCCACGCGCTTTTGAAAAACTCATATAATGAACTGCTTGCAAGATATCGTTCCTTTAAAGATGCAAGTTTTGATCTTCTGTTTCTTAATTCTGTAATACTAGGGATTTCTATTAAATCAGAGAAACTAGAAGCACAAATAGGCTTAATTACTAGTTCCATGACTCCCCTCCGTCTTCAGGACCGTTAATAAGCTTGCGGATATCTTCGACTCGCCAGGCGGTTATACGTTTGCCTAATCGTACCGGTTTTGGAAAATGTCCGGATTTGATTCCTGCCCACCAAGTGGACGGGCTAATAGGTAGTATCTGTAAGATAGTATGAAGCCTCACAAAGGCTGCTTTCTCTGGTAGTAAGTTATTTTGCATATCTCGCTCCGTTAAAATATTAATTTACGTGGAGCTATATTAATGCGGTTTGTTAAGAGGTGTATATTTCGATTTTCTCAGTAAAGTTGCGATTTTCTCAATTCTGCAACCTATAACCCTTATCAAATAAGGGTTTATAGATGGTGATAGGGAAAAGTTGCGATTTTCTTAATTCCGAAAGTACGAAAAAATCGTACAGTTGAAAGACAAGTTTTATCCAATTTGTCATTTATTTGATAATAGGTTTGAAATACATTGAATAAATGACATAATGAACGACACATTATTTAATAACACATGTTTTGATTTAGTTGTTAATTAAACAGTGAAAAAATTACAAAATACCATGCTAGTAGGATATGTAAGAGTTTCAAAGGCAGACGGCTCTCAATTCCGCAATACTTGTTACAACTACCTATTTTTTTACTTTAGGAATATGTTTAATAGAATCTTCAATAACCTCTTTTATTGTTTCCTGATTAAGATTAAATCCTATTGCGTCATTTAACTCTTGTGTAAGTTTATTGTACGTAAGTTTTGTATTGGTTGATTTATCTACCTCCTTATTACTAATAGGATTGTCAGCAGTTCTAAAAGATTGTATTAGTGATTCCTTGCCATATGCCTTAGCCAATGCGGCCATAACCAACTTTTGGTAAGTAGTCAATCTTTTACCATTGGGAATTTTTAACTCATCTTCTAATTTGATATTCTTAGCCTTTAACCTTTCATTTTCTAGTCTAAAATCTACTACATTATGGAACTCTTTTATCATACTAGCTAATTTTTTAGGAAAAGGACGTCGATAATTCTTTTTTTCAGTCCATAGGACAAATTTTAAAAGATTTACACTATCAACTATAGGTATTCCATTAGCGTCATAGAAAATATTATTCTCAATTGCATGTTGCATTTTAGGAGAAAAGGCTAAGGCCGTAGAAATAATTTCTAACTCCTTACTATCCTTTGTACTATGTTGAATCTTTATTGTTATCTCTATAGCTTCTTGATACAGTCCTCTTTCCTTTAAATATCGGTGATATTCTTCTTGATCGTCAAACCCATCCGGATTAATATCAAGCCATAACATGTGAGCCGTGTAGAGTGATACTAACTCTCTTTCGTAATAAACTTTATAAAAATCGGGGATATCATCATAAGTATTCATATATAGTGCTTATACCTTAATATTCTCCAAATATTCACCCCACCACTGCATCATTTCTCTTTTCTCTTCTAGGTATTGAGCATGGTTATAACTAGTTCTTGCGTTGTTACATTTGGTGTAAACCAGTTGCCTCTCTCTAACATCAGATTTAAAGCCGTGTTCATTTAGTATAGTTGAGGCAGTAGCTCTAAATCCCTGAACTGTAGCCTTAGAATGGTATCCGAACCTATAGAGTGCATACAACATTGTATTCTTGCCTGCTGTTAGAATTTCAGAGGTAATCCGATCAAGCAGAGGTTTTATTACAAGTGATCGCTTGGGAAGTATGGTTTTCATGTAATCTTTTTTGGTGATTTTAAATAGTTTTTGTTTGAAATTACCTTTTGACCTGTTTTATCTTCAAGTTCCAATCGTGCCGTTTTTGCAATCTTACCTCCTGCCTTACTTGCCTTTTTATTTTCGGGCATTCCTTTCGCATTTATGCTTTCGGCAATTTGTCTGGTTGATAATTCAGCAAGAGCAGTAAACAATAACTCTGCTTCTGTCATATGGTCTCGTAGATTATGTTTCTTTTCCAAACCTTTTAATTTCTGATGCTTATTTATGCTACTACCAAAGCATTCCTGATGAATGATGTTTGTTAAGCTAGCGTACTCTTTACCTTCTTTAATATCATTTTCTTTCCAATAATCAGTCAACTTGTTTCTAGTTTCCTGACCAGACATTCTCCGTTGTATCCATTCATCGCTACGACCTTGCTTTCTCCAGTTGTCTCTTGCTCTGTTAAGCGATCTTTCAGGGTCGGCAATTTCCTGTATACGCTCATAACCGACTTTAGCTAACCACAACTTAAAAGGCTCTGCTTTAGGTGATGGGATTGACTGAATTAACCTTAACAATGTTTCTACATTAGCAACATCGGTTAAGTATTTCTTACCATCAGGAGCTTTTAATTTCAGTTGACTACATTTTGTAGTCGACTCACTACCTTCTTTTTTTAAACGAGTTTTTAATACACTCCAATATTTTCTAGCAGTTTGGTAATCTGTCTGATGTGTTAACACTTGTACAACATCCACAACCGAGAAAAACCATGTATCAGATTTTTTGTCGTATGTCCTACGAATTTTGTGATCTTCAAAAATAGCTAAATCATTCTTTATCATAAATTACCTGTCCACTGGCTAAATTTACTTTATTTTTTCTTTTTTTATGATGGATATTAAGATTTTTGATATATCCAATTTTACAGTGAGATTCATTTTGTAAAAACTTTAATCCGTCGTACAATTGGACTTGCCTGCAATCCATTATTTTGCCGTAAAATGAGACTATCTGATTTGTTGAACCTTTATGTGCCAACTCAAATAAAGTCTCTGTAGCTTTGTTTTTATTGATAACGGCATAATCGGCAATTGGATTATTTTTTTTAGTGTTTAGATAAACTTTGTTTAATGACAATACTTCCTTGTAGTTGCCGAAGTAGTCAACTTCTTCACTAATTGCTCCGATAGTGGCTTTAAAATGTTGATAATTATTTTTTTTATCACTTCTTTTGTTTTTACTCATAATTAATAACCTCTGTTTAGATCATAACTACCTGATAGCTCTCTAAACTCCAATCCTAAGTTTTTTATTATATTCATAATAACTTCTCCGTAGTTGTCCTTCACCCATTGTTTAACAAATGAATTTGGAGCTTTTAGCTCAATAGTTTTATTCTGTTCGTCAATGATGGGAACTAGCTTACTAAACCAATTTTTATAAACATATTCGTCATAAATAACAATTAATTTTTGGCAGATATCTCCCCATATTCCCTCCGGTAACCTCAGTAGTTCAAGTGGTCTCTGCTGTTCTTGAAGTTCATTACTGTTTACTGGTATATTAGCCTTAAACGTGAAGTTGATATTTCCTGTTTTAACTGCATCATGTTTTTCATAACGCAAAGCCCGAACCATATAAGCAATAAAGCCATTTTTATAATCAAAACTAGCCGTTATCTTGGGATTTTTAGACATCTTCAATACTAGCTGGATGATAAAATTATCAGAGAAAGGACGACCTGACTTAGAACGTAACTCATCACAAGTTACAGGGTCAATTAGAGGTAACATGTCTGTTAGGGTTTTTGGTTTAGCATATGCAAAAGGTTTATAGACCTTTGCTTTTGCTTGAGCCTTAGTTGTTTTTTTCGGTTTGTTAAGTAATCGTTTTTTAAGCTTAACAGTTTTAACAGGTTCTTTTGGAAACAGGACTATTTCTGAAGTGGTATTTTCTTCTATTTTAACTTCTTCAGAAATTAAAAAAGAATTAGATTCATGATCTATATTCTTTTTATTATTTTCATACTCATTATAAGAAGTCGGAAGTGTACTTCCGAGTTTAATACTTTTGTAATATTTATCAGTAGCTTCTAAAATGATTTTACCTCTACAGGTATAACTAAAAACGTATATATTCTCTCTCCTTATCCCTTTTATTTTAATAGCTTTTCGCCATTTACTATGGAATATATGACTTATTGCTTTTCTTACTGTGCGTAGTTGTCTATCTGTGATCTTGAGTTTTTTACAAAGAAAGTCTAAAGAAAAATATGTAAACCTGTTATCTGATTTCTCTATTAGAGCGTAAATAATAGCTACTAATTTTAACTGGGATTCGGTTAATGGTTTATCTCTGCTATTATTTTGTGGAATGTCTTCCCATATATCTTTGATTATATGGAAGGAACTAGTCTGTTTTTCTGCATATAAATCTAAATAATATTGATAGGCTTCTTGGTAAATAGGTCTTTGAGCTTTTTGTTCATGTTTTTGTGCTAAATAAGCCATTTTATTTGTTGTTAGTTAATGTAAATTAAAAATTTTCATAAAACCAACAATAAATTTCTTGACTAGGAGGTAACACTCTACTATTCTCAGACCAATCGTTGTTAGTTTTTGAGTAAAAAAATAACGGTTAACGTATCGCTAAACACACCTAATAGTTAGAAAAAGTTTTTACAAAAGTCTGGGGAGAGTTGAGTAAAGAAGCTTTTTTCTAAGTATATAAAAATTTCAAATTTTATCCCATAATTACCTATATAAGAGCTAAAGTTGTTATAAATTCTCTTTTGAGAATAAGACAATGCTAAAGGTATTTTTTATTAAATCAATAGTTAACTTGAAAAGTTTTTCAAAGTGATTAAATATTTATTATTTTTTCTAGTAGAAAAACAAGAATTTGACAAAAATTAAAATGGTGTAAAATAGTATATGGAAAACAAAAATTTAATTTTAAAAGCTATTGATAGTTACGATGTTTATAATATGGCATCTAAGACTGTACTTAAAACATTAATAGCATCACCATTTATTGATGATAGTACAATAAAAATTAGTATTAAAGCATTGGCAGAAATGTCGCATTTATCAATACAAGGTGTCTATAATGCGTTGAGGTATATCGAAAGAGATAAAGTAGTAGAAAGATTTAAGAAATCTGGTGAAAGAGTCGTTTATTTTAAAATCAATAAAAATAAAATATCTAAAATATGTCAGTATTATAATGATTTACAAGAAACAAAAAAGATTCTATCTTAAAAGATATTTTTGAAAATATTTTCAACTACTCTCTTGATTTTATTATTTTTTCCCTATATACTAATATTATAAATAAGGCATAAAAAAACGCCTGAAGCTGTGAACTTCAAGCGTCTTATTATTCTTATTTAGCAGTGAAAACATTGTAACTTCCAACGGTCGCATGTTTCACCTCATCAACTCAACCTTTAACAGGAGAATTATATGTATAATAGCAACAATCCTACCTTAAGTAAAGATACAATCTTTGAGGCATCAAATCACACCAGTATCAATTCCATAAATAGCAGTTTATCAAACTTAGAAGAACTAAGCGTTGCTAAGGCTATAGAAACCTTAAAGAAAATGTTACTACCGACCAAAGAAGCGGTACAAGTATTTTCTAATCTTGAGCAAGCAAGGCTAGCAGTAAAAATCTTTAATGAGCGTAAACCTAAAGAGCAATTGCCAGATAACATAACCGAAGCTCCTAAGTTTCATGAGGCTAAAAGTGAAAGCGTAGAGCTATCTGACTCTGCTAAAGAAACATTTGCTAGAATCGGCGAAAAAGCAAGGGAAGCATTTATAGAGGAGCAGATTGAGAGAGCTATGTTTTATAACATTCCCTATAAAAGTTATGGTGAGAATTACTACCAATTAATGCTTGATATTGATAAATACGAGTATTTACTTGAAAAGGCAAAAGATTACTGTGTTGACTGGGATACTAGCGAATATGACCAGGTAGCTCTAGAGCAAGTAATAGAAGAAGCTGAGCATAATGCTTACATGAATGATCAGGAGTTACGCTCTTACTTTTCGCTAACTAGAGGAGTAGAGGTATAAAATGCTTACTGTAAAAGATCGTTTTATTCCAAGAGAAGAAATCTCTAATCTTCTCTGGGGCATGGTTGGTGATATTTCAACTCATAGCTTGTCAATGTGGATTAAGTCAAAGACTGACGATGAATTTGTGGTAGTACCGAGAGAGTTCTGTATTTTGATGGTTTTATTTTTAGAAAGGCAAGCAGTAGCCAAAGAGCATTTACTATTTAATTTTCAGAAGGTACTAGGTCAGCTTGAGGAAATAAAGCGTTATTTATAATAATAAAGAAATAAAGTTATTAATATGGAAAACAAGCAAGAATGGTTAAGAGAGCGTAAGAACTATTTGGGAGGAACTGATCTAGCTGCTATCTGTGGCTTAAATCCTTATCGCACTACTCTTGACGTATACTTAGATAAAACTAGCGATAATATTGCTTGCGAAACTAACTCTGCAATGCACTGGGGAACTCTTTTAGAGGACGTTATTGCTGAAGAATACGGAAGAGTTAGCGGTTGTAGAATAGAGAAACCCTCAGCTCCTATACTACATTCTAAATATCAGTTTTTAGGAGCGAATATTGACAGGTGGGTAATATCTACTAATTCACCTTATATTCTTGAATGCAAGACTGCTGGTTTTATCAAGGTTAAAGAATGGGGCGACCCAGGTACTGACCAAGTCCCCGAGTCATATCTGGTGCAAGTTGCTTATTATGCTGCTATCTGTGACATTCCAAAGGTTGATATAGCAGTACTTATCGGTGGACAGGATTTTAGGATTTATACTTATAACAGAAATAAGGATTTAGAGGATAAAATAGTCAAAATAGGCATTAATTTCTGGTATAACCACATAGAAAAAAGGATACCGCCTAAGTGTGTTAATACAAGGGATACATTCAATCTGTTTCCGCAAAGTAATTATCACGAAATAGTAGCAGAAGATAATATTATAGAGAAATTGGAACAACTTAAAACTAAGAAAGAAGAAGAAAGTAGGATACAAAGCACTATTGAAAAGCTAAAGACCGATATACAGGAATTTATGAGAGATTATGACGTGCTAATTGATAATCAGGGGAACGTAATAGCTACATGGAAAAATACTGCTCCGAGGTCGCTTGTTGACCTTAAAATACTGAGGGAAAAATATAGAGAAATATACGAGAAATGTATAAAATATGGTCAGCAATCGAGAATGTTTTTAGTAAAATGAGAAAATATCCAGTGCCAACTAAAGAAGAAGCAGAAGAGTTAAAAAGATTAAGGCAAGAGGCGGGTATGACTATCCCTCAAGTAGCTGAAGCTTTACATACTAATCAAGCAAGGATTAGCGAGTATGAAAACGGCAAAAGAGGGACTGATCCTGAATTGATAGAAAAATTAAAAAAACGCTATAAATTAATCATACAATATAATGCGTAGAGAGGATTAAACATGAATATAATAGAAGCCGTAAAGGAAGTGTTTAATTTGTATAAAGATTTTAACAAGAAAATAGAAGAGGAGGAGATCAAAGAAAATGAATAACATAACAGCAATAAATACCACTAATGAAATTGATCAGCATATATGGTCAGCGCTAAAGAATAGTTTATATACTGGTGCCAAAGATGAGAGTATAAAAATGGTTCTTGATTACTGCAAGGCAGCAAAATTAGACCCTATGCAAAAGCCGGTTCATATTGTCCCGATGAGCGTAAAAAATGCTCTTACAGGCAAATACGAGTACAAGGACGTAGTTATGGCAGGTGTTGGTTTATATAGAATACAGGCGGCACGTAGCAATCAATATGCAGGTGTAAGCGAGCCTGAATTTGGTGAAGATGTTACATGTAATTTAGGAGGAGTAGAAATTACCTATCCTAAATGGTGTAAGGTAACAGTAAAAAAGCTGGTAAATAATACTATTGTTGAATTTACTGCGAAAGAATACTGGTTAGAAAATTATGCTGCTAAAAAAGATACAGCTACACCTAATACTATGTGGCAAAAAAGACCATATGGTCAACTTGCCAAATGTGCTGAGGCGCAAGCACTACGTAAGGCTTTTCCTGAGATAGTAAGTCAGCATCCGACAGCTGAGGAAATGGAAGGCAAGCCTTTTAATGAGCTTGAAATAGAAGTTAAAAATCTAACCCCAAAATCTCAAAGCATAAGTAGCAAACTTGATTCTGTTTTATCTAATCAAGAGGAAGAGGTTAAAGACCTAGAGCCGAACAAAACTTTAGCCGAATTAATAGAACTTATAAAATTGCATAACGTATCAAGCGAGATAATAAACAAGTGGTGTAGCAAAGCAGGTGTTGAGAGTATTGCTGATTTAGGCATCAAGCGGCAGCAGTCCTGTATAGAGTGGATTAACAAGGAGTATAATTATTCGTTAAGCATAGAGGCAGCTTAAAATATTTTGTAATTTCACGAATTTTCTTAAAGCCAACCAATTCAGAGTCATTATTTTAATCACTTGAACTAAGCGTAACTATTCAAATTTTTGTTGAATGGCGTATTGCGTATTATCATGAATTCCAGATTATTTCTTAATTAGAATTTTATCTAATCGTCAATTACTTTACTATTTTGATGTTCCTATCAGGGGTAATTTTTAGGGGACAAAGTCCTCTTAATATATTCCAACTTATTCTTTCCCAAATAAAAAATAATTTGAAAATCAAAGTTATAATAAACATTCGCAAAATTTTGTGATACGCAATATGCAAACTAACTTTGCTTGCTTTTCAATTATTCTATAAATTTTGATATACAAAGATTTGAGACTGTTATATTAAAAAATTGATTATCGTTTCAAAAAAGTAAGAAATTTATTTAATGCTTGTTCCTTTATAGGAATAAAATTATCCCTTGAGTTGCAGTAAAATATTCCTATAATCGGGCTTTTTATTACCTACGATGCTAATCCTCTATCGCTAATGGATCGATCTTTAATCAAAAAGATAATGACATCTATGGTAGCTATAGGTAAAGTAGAGTACAGGATGCACGATAAGTTTATAGGTCTTTATAGGGATGGAATGTTGTTTGCCAAAGTACATGCAGAAAAGTTATATCTTGTAAATAACGGCGTATTAGTTAAAGTTGATCATTCTTTAGATAAAGAAGCTTTTAACACTGAATTACAAAAGGCTTACGATGACATTTTATAATTAAGCAGCTTGTTATAACTGGTCTTTTATCATATATTTTATTATTGAAAATGAACAAAGAAATCTCCACGTTACCTAAAAATGTTATTTTAAACTGGTTATATTCTGCTGATATGCATGTATCATTGGAGAAGCTAGGAAAATGGCTTGAACAAAATACCAACGGCAAATATAAACTGGTTAATACTGAGAATTTTATAGAGAATATTAACACACTTCATAAAGATTGCGTATAAGTAAAAATAATGAAAGATACTGATTAAAATTCTAACTATTATAATTTTAACAAATAAAAACAATAACTTGGGGGCACTATTATGAAGACGTTTATATTTATTTTATTTTGTACAATCTCTTCATCAGCTTTGGCGGCTAGGATTGCGGTTGTATATCATAGCGGTTATGGTCATACCGAAGTAATTGCTAAAGCCATTTACGAAGGTACGCTTGAAATAAAAGGAACTGAATCAAAGTTAATTAAAGTTAGTCCTGAGGGTAAGATACCGGAAGAAGCTTGGCAGATTCTTGAAAAATCTGATGCTATTGTTTTTGGTGCTCCAACTTATATGGGTTCTCTATCAGGACCATTTAAAATGTTTATTGATACAACTTCAAAAATATTTTTTGAACAAAAATGGAAAAACAAGATTGCCGGAGGGTTTACTAATAGTGGAGGCTTAAGCGGTGACAAGCTATCATCAATACTGGAATTGGTAGTTTTAGCTGGTCAACATGGAATGATTTGGGTTAGTCCAGGTATATTACCGGAATCACCATATGCTCCTGAAAATATTAATCGTTTAGGTAGCTATGTTGGAGTTATGGCACAATCAAATCAAGGAACTCCAGAAACTACTACAGCATCCGGAGATATTAAAACTGCAAAGCTTTATGGAAGACATATTGCAGAAATCGCAGAGAAATTGGTTAAGTAATTCAGTTAATTCATGTATCATGATAAGATACATGATATAGTAACCTTGGATAAATAACCGAAATATTTAACAATCGTATTATTATGGCTATTACTAAATTTCTTGATCCTAAAAATGATGTGGCGTTTCGCCGTATATTCGGTTCGGAAAAGAATAAAGATATCCTTATTCATTTCATTAATGACGTACTGGAGTTTAAAGGCGGAGACAAAATCAGGGAAGTAACTTTTTTATCTACTATTGCTATACCTGAAATTGCTGCCAAGAAGCAGAGTGTAGTTGACGTTTTATGTAAAGATGAGAACGGGGTACAACTCATTATCGAGATGCAGGTATCTCCACAAGAAGGTTTTGAAAAGAGAGCTCAATATTATGCAGCTAAAGCTTACTCCCGTCAACTAAATAAAGGCAAAGAAGAAGGTGCTAGATATATTGATCTAAAGGCGGTGATATTTATTGCTATCAGTGATAATATTATTTTTAAAGATAAAATATTCTATAAATCAGATCACATTATTCTTGATAAGGAATCTTACACTCATGATTTAAAAGATTTTTCTTTTACTTTTATTGAATTACCTAAGTTTAAAATAACTAATATTGAGTTACTTAGCAATATTATTGAAAAATGGTGTTATTTTTTCAAAAACGCCAACAAAACCAGTGAAGCAGACCTACGTAAATTAATAGGTTCTGATTTGGTAATAGAGAGAGCTTATGAGGAATTAAACCAGTTTAACTGGACAGAAGAAGAATTGCTTACCTACGAACAGGAGACTAAGCGTATTATGGATAATAAGGCTGCTGAGGAGTACATGTTAAAACAAGCGAGAGCTGAAGGTAAAGCTGAAAGAGATATAGAAATAGCAAAAAATCTACTTTCTCAAAAAGTTGATGTTAATACTATTTCTGCGGCTACTGGCTTAAGTTTAGAGGATATCCAAAAACTTATTTAAGTATTAACGTTTTTTATTAAAAATACTATGAAATACAATAATTATAGCTTTACGAAAGAAGCAAACAGTTATTACGATGAAGGCTTAAGAGCATATATGCTTTCCATTTATCAGAATATGTCCCTAGCACTTGGTATTTCTGCACTGGTAGCTTATATAGTAGGTAATAGTGCTCCAGTCGCAATGATGATATTTACTCCTCCTCTTGTATATATTGTGATGTTTGCACCACTTATTCATATTTTTTTCTTTGGTCGTAAGTTGATGAGCATGAATAAGCAGCAGGCTATGTTACACCTTGGTATATTTGCCATTCTTAACGGATTATCGCTCGGTTCTATATTTCTGATATATACGAGCGCAAGTATCGCTAAAACATTTTTTATAACCGCTTCTACTTTTGGAGTAATGAGTATTTATGGCTATACTACCAAAAAGGATTTAACTGCTGCTGGTTCATTTGTTTATATGGGGTTAATAGGTTTAATTATTGCTAGTCTGATTAATTTATTCTTACGTTCTGCGGCACTTGATTTTGCAGTTTCTTTTATAGGAGTAGGCATATTTACTATACTTACCGCTTATGATACCCAGAAACTAAAGTCAATTTATTATTCCATGAACGGAACTACTGCAAGAGCAGGTAGTATAGCGGTATATGGAGCACTTACTTTGTATCTTGATTTTATCAACTTATTTACTATGCTACTGCATTTTTTTGGAATCAGGAGAAGTGATGACTGATTAGTAATGTTTATAAAAGATGAACTCTAATTGAATTTTAGAACTAATAATTAAATAAAAATAGACTATTATGCATAAGCAAGGATTTATCGACCATATAGCAAATCAACATGGATGCACAAAAAAAGAAGCTGAAAAGACTATTGATACATTTACCTCTTCAGTAATTGATGCTATGGAGCAAGGTAATGAAATATCCCTCGTTGGCTTCGGTAATTTTGGTATTAATAAAATAGCAGCAAGGAGGGGGCATAATCCAAGAACGGGATTAGCCTTGGATATTCCAGCATATAATAAACCTAGGTTTAAAGTAGGGAAGAAGCTAAAGGATGTATGTAATAAATAAAGTTTAATAAGGTACATAATATTATGCAAACAGGGGTTGTTAAATGGTTCAATTCTACAAAAGGTTACGGGTTTATAGAACCTAGTGATAAATCAAGAGACATATTCTTTCATTTCTCAGCTTTAGAGCAAGCTGGTATCAAAAGCGTTAATGAAGGCCAGAAAGTCAGTTTTGAAACTGTAACACAAAAAGGTAAGTTATCGGCTATTAATATTAAATTGATATAATGGATGCTCAAAAATTATTCAAAAGATAGGAGATATAGGGAATAAAAATGCAATTTAATTACGTAAAATACTTATTCCTACTGGTATTTCTTATTGGAGGATTTTTTATATATAAAATCTTTTTTTTCAAATAATACTGTAGACGACCACGGACATTTAAATCATCAAGCTCATGTAGCTTTACACAATGAAGAATATGACCAAGTTATATATCTATGTGATAAAGCAATAAAAGCAGACCCTTCTTCTCCTGCTGCTTACCAAATGTATATAAAAAAGGCAAAGGCATTAAATAGGATGGAACGTTATAGAGAGGCTCTTGATAGTGCAAACCTAGCTATTGCAATTGATCCTAAGAATGAAGAAGGATATTCAGTAAAAGTTGAACCTTTATTTCATTTGGGAAGAGAGGAAGAATTAACGGCAGTTTTAGAAGAAATAATAGCAATAAATCCTCATAGTCCGCTCAAGGCATTTTTGAATTGCTTAAGAAAAGATCGTGATAAGGCTCAATACTAAAAGAATATAATAAAATGCAAAAAAAGAAATTCAATAAAGCCCCTAAATTTGATACTAAAGAATTATCAAATATAATTTTTGACAGTATTTTTGATATGGAACATACTACAACAAAAGAAACTGTAGGTCAGATGGTTTCATCTACTATGACTACAGCTATTGAATTGTTAAAAATAGTTATTGAAAATAAAGTACGTAATGCAGAACAGATAACTGATAAAGATATATATGACATTTACAAAAAGTCTTTTTCAGCGATCATAAAAGCTGCTTCTATGGTAGATGATGAATAATCCTTGGTATAAACTGTGGTAAATAAGATACTAGAAGATATAGCTGACCAACTTCGCCAAAGTGGCGAATATCGTATCATTAATAAATATCACAAGCCAGAAGGATATAACACGGATAGTTCTACCGATAAAAAATTGATAGGAGTATTTTTAGATATCGAAACCACAGGACTTTTTTACGCTACGGATAAATTAATAGAACTTGGAATGGTAAAGTTTGAATATACCGAAGACGGTCGTATTTTTCGGTTATTGGATGAATTCAACAGGTATCAAGATCCAGGTATGCCAATTCCAGAAGTAATTACTAAACTAACTGGCATTACTGATGATATGGTAAAAGGTCATCAGATAAATGTAGAAGAGGTAGATTCTTATTTGAATGATGTGGATATAATCATTACTCATAATGCTCAGTTTGACAGAGCTTTTTTTGAGATAACCTTTCCTACTATTACACCTAAGCCTTGGGGTTGCTCAATGTATGATATAGATTGGAAGAATGAAGGTATATCAAGCCATAAACTGGAATATATTGCTTATAAATATAATTTCTTTTTTGAAGGACATAGAGCAATAACTGACTGTTTAGCTGGGGTACATATTCTAGCGCAGGACTTAATTATTTCAAAACAACCAGTTTTAAAGCAATTACTTGAGAGTGCTTTAGCTATAAGGTTTAGATTATGGGCAACTAATGCTCCTTATGATACTAAAGACTTACTAAAGATGCGTGGTTATAGATGGAGCATGAACCAAAACGATAAACAAAGGGCTTGGTTTATTGAACTTAAGGAGGATCAAATTGAAGAAGAAATTGATTACTTACGCTCTGAAATCTATAATAGCTCTATAAATATACCCATAGAAGTATTTGATGCTTATAGTAGATTTTCCAATCATTATGGGAATTTACAAAATGGAGAAAAATATCAAGACAAGATAAAAATGGTAAAAATGTTATATTTAAAATAGCAACAAGTAATTAAGACAATCAAATTATAGTTGCAAGGTTTCTAATCTTAATATTAAATAAAACTACAGTTAAAGAAATATAAATAATCTTAAATGCAAGCAGTAAAGGAGCAGCAAAGCCTTACAAGAGAACAGAAAGAAGCCGTGGGATTATTGTCGATCGGCACATTTTTGGAGTACTTCGACCTTATGTTATACGTTCACATGGCGGTACTGCTTAATGAACTGTTTTTTCCTAAAACTGATGCTCATACAGCTATGTTAGTAACAGCTTTTTCTTTCTGTTCTACTTATCTTCTTCGACCTGTAGGAGCTTTAATATTTGGTTATATTGGTGATAATATCGGTAGAAAACATACTGTAATTATTACTACATTCTTAATGGCGTTGTCTTCTTTAACTATGTTTCTTTTACCAACTTATGCTCAAATAGGTATAGCTGCTACATGGATAGTTACTATTTGTCGTATAATCCAAGGTATGTCATCAATGGGAGAAATAGTAGGAGCAGAACTTTATTTAACTGAATTAACGAGACCTCCTAAACAATATGCTGTTGTTGCTTTAATCTCAGTAATGTCTACGTTAGGTTTGTTTGGTGCATTAGGTGTTGCAACTATAATAACTAAATACGGGTTTAATTGGAGATATGCTTTTCTTTTTGGTGCTGGAATTGCTTTAATTGGTTCTATGGCTAGAACAGCTCTTAGAGAAACTCCAGAGTTTGTAGATGCACGTAAACGACTTATTATTAAGACAGATTTAAAGATTTCGGAAAAAATAAATAAAAAAGTAGCCATTTCTTATTTTTTCTTAGAGCTAGGATATCCTATATGGATATATGTTTCTCTTATTCATTATGGTGCAATCTTAAAAAATAACTTTGGTTATAATGCAAGTAGTGTAATAGAACACAATTTTTTGATTGCTACAATTTCATTGCTTACAGGATTGTTAATTTTATTCTTAGTTACTAAAATCCACCCTCTTCAAATAATGAAGATTAGAGCTACTATTTTTACAATATTTTTACCATTTTTTATTTTTTTACTTGAAAGTGAAATGACTGTTTTAAATATTCTTTTATTACAATTATTTATTAAGATTTTTAATCCAGCAGCTTTTCCTAGTAATTCTATTATTTACAAATATTTTCCTGTATTAAAAAGGTTTAGTGCAGTATCTATGTTATATGCAATATCAAGGGTATTAATGTATTTAATAACTTCGTTTGGAACTATTTATCTTACAGAATATTTTGGAACATATGGACTATTAATATTAATTATCCCAATATTAGTTGGATATTTTTATGGGTTAAATACTTTTATAAATTTAGAGAAGGAAGCTGGTAATTACCCGAAGAAAACTTCATGGAATATAGTTTATTTAAATAAGGTATATCTTTAGGGGAAAGAATTTGTACTGATAAAATATTGAGTGCTTTTTCCAAATTTATATCTTTACTGAAAGGTACTATGACTGTTGCAGTTTCTAAAGCAATTTGTCGTTTCTTATTATCTGATATGGAATCTAAAGTTACCATATTATGCAACCTATCAATTAACTTAATCAATAATACTTCTTTGTCTTCTTTTTGATAAGCATTGGTGATTATTTCTTCTATAGTTAACTTAGTACCGTCTGGTCTATCACGGGTAAGCCTGTCAACCATTTGAGCTATTCTCTGCCCAAAAGTATCAAATATCATTCCTGCGGTAACTTCGGTATCTTCTATTATATCGTGTAAAATACTTGCTACTATTACATCAGTTTTTAGCTTATGTTCAGATATCATATAAGCTACCTCTAGCGGATGGGTATAATAAGCCTCACCACTCTTTCTTTTTTGGTCACCATGATATTTCCTAGCCCAGTAGATAGCTTTATTAATCAAATCAAAGTCCAGTATATTCTTAGTATCTAGTGATTTTAGTTTTTCTATTAATCTGATCGAATATTGACAAGGTTCTGAATAATCCATAATTAATATTATTTAATATTAATTAAATATCCTACAATTTTTTCTATTTAACAACAATTAATTTTATTAATTAATATATTTTTAATTGTAATTTAGTTAAATGTTAATTTGAAGTTTTTATCAACTGACAAAATGAGTAAGTTATCATTTAATCATTAAGATAATCTTCAATTAATTTAACTAAAATCTCTCTCATTTGTTTACCTTCTGCACTAGCTTTGGATTTAAATTTATGTCTTACCTTTTTGTCTATTTCAAAATTTATTCTTGCTAATTCTATTTCATCTTTTTGTACATCAGACATTAGTTGACCAAATATAGGATTTTCACTGTTGCTAAAATGTCTCTTATTTTTGATGCTATCGTTTAAATTAAATTTTTTGTTCATAAATAAAATTTTGCAATTCTTTTGGCCTTCTAGCCACAAACCCTCCAAATTTCCGACAAAGTGTTTAGGCGTATAAGTCAGTGTTCAATTAAGCAATATGTCTTCTAGCATTTTATCGATGTCTATTTTTCTTCTGTTGTCATAAA
>Ga0164293_10001961_pt1 | contig 17410 bp, 11 predicted proteins | sample GEODES118metaG_FD_111487 | JGI IMG/M metagenome (GOLD analysis project Ga0164293, IMG submission 111487) | Eutrophic lake water microbial communities from Lake Mendota, Wisconsin, USA - GEODES118 metaG | ecosystem: Environmental > Aquatic > Freshwater > Lake | place: USA: Lake Mendota...
CCTTGACCTGCTCGTTGAGGTAGAAGTCGCGCTGGTTCTTTTCCATCTGGCGCTTGACGCGGCCGCGGATGCGCTTGTCGACATTGAGGATGTCGACCTCACGCTCGAGTTGCTCGAACAGGTTCTCCAGACGGGCTTGCACCGCGTCCAAGTCCAAAATGGTTTGCTTGGCGTCGAGCTTGAGCGGCAGGTGGGCGGCGATGGTGTCGGCCAAGCGGCCTGCGTCATCGATGCTGGAAATCGAGGTCAGGATCTCGGGCGGGATTTTTTTGTTGAGTTTGACGTAGTGGTCAAACTGCTGCATCACGGCCCGGCGCAGGGCTTCGAGTTCGCTGCCACGCTCGCCCGGCAGGGCCGCCTGCGGCTCAACCGGGGTCACATTGCTGCTGAAGTGGTGCTCGCCTTCCATGATGCGGTTGACGCGGGCGCGCTGCTGACCCTCGACCAGCACCTTGACCGTGCCGTCGGGCAGCTTGAGCATCTGCAAGATGGTGGCCACGCAGCCCACCGAGAACATGTCGTCGACCGCAGGCTCATCCTTGGCGGCGGCTTTTTGGGCCACCAGCATGATGCGCCGCTCGGACTCCATGGCCGATTCGAGCGCCTTGATGCTCTTGGGGCGCCCCACGAACAGGGGAATGACCATGTGCGGAAAGACCACCACGTCGCGCAGGGGCAACAAAGGCAGATCGATGGCAACGGCAGGCAGAGTGGGATGTCCAGACATAGATGACCTTCAAGCTAGGAGGCGCTTGCCGACTTGCGGCAAAAAACTGCCGATGCGATGCCGAAAATCGGCAGAAACTGGTTCACAGATGGTTCGAAAAGCACTCATTTCAAGCCTCAGACCCTTCTGATTGCCTAAAAAGCAAGTTTCAGGCCTTTTTGGCGGCTTCCCGCAGAACCAGCAGCGGGGGCTTGTCTTCTTCGATGGTGGACTCGTCGACCACCACCTTCTCGACATTGCTGGCCGTGGGCAGCTCATACATGGTGTCGATCAGGGCATGCTCTAGGATAGACCGCAGGCCGCGCGCTCCGGTCTTGCGGGCCAGGGCCTTGCGGGCGATGGCCTTGAGGGCCGAGGGCCGGATTTCCAGGTCCACGCCTTCCATTGCGATGAGCTTGGAAAACTGCTTGACGGTGGCGTTTCGCGGCTCCGTCAAAATTTGCACCAGCGCGTCTTCGGTCAGCTCATCGAGCGTGGCCACCACCGGCAAGCGGCCGACCAACTCGGGGATGAGACCGAACTTGATGAGGTCCTCAGGCTCGACGTCCTTGAACACATCGGTCAGGCTGCGCGACTTCTTGCTCTTGACGGTGGCGCCAAAGCCGATGCCCGAGGCCTCGGTGCGGCTTTCAATGACTTTTTCCAGCCCGGCAAAAGCACCGCCGCAGATGAACAAGATGTTGGTGGTATCGACCTGCAGGAAGTCTTGGTTGGGGTGCTTGCGCCCCCCTTGCGGCGGCACCGAAGCCATGGTGCCTTCGATGAGCTTGAGCAGGGCTTGCTGCACGCCCTCGCCCGACACATCGCGGGTGATCGAGGGGTTGTCAGACTTGCGCGAGATCTTGTCGATCTCGTCGATGTAAACGATGCCCTGCTGAGCCCGCTCAACCTCGTAGTTGCAGCTTTGCAGCAGTTTCTGAATGATGTTCTCGACGTCCTCACCCACATAGCCGGCTTCGGTGAGCGTGGTGGCATCGGCCATGACGAAGGGCACATTGAGCGTGCGCGCCAGGGTCTGGGCCAGCAAGGTCTTGCCCGAGCCAGTGGGCCCCACCAGCAAGATGTTGCTCTTGGACAGCTCGACGTCGTCCTTCTTGGCCGCATCTTTGTGCCGCAGGCGCTTGTAGTGGTTGTACACCGCCACCGCCAGCATGCGCTTGGCCGCCTCCTGGCCGATCACATAGGCGTCGAGCGTGCCCTTGATCTCGGCCGGCGTGGGCAGGTCGCCGCGGGCAGCCTTGGCATCGTCAAGAGCGGGCAACTCGTCACGGATGATCTCGTTGCACAGATCAATGCACTCGTCGCAAATAAAGACCGAAGGACCGGCGATCAGCTTCTTGACTTCGTGCTGGCTCTTGCCGCAAAACGAGCAGTAAAGGGTCTTCTCGCCGGATGAGCCTTTTTTATCGGGCATGTAACTAGCCTTTGCAGAGCCGGGGAGGCTCTCGGATACAGGAATGGCTAATGATAACCAATAGAAAAGGCCCGTCCGGACCGGTCCGGGCGGGCCGCCTGAGCTTGGCCGGTCACCCCATCAGGGTCGGCCAGCGTCCTACCTTCAGGGCCGCTTGGCAATGACCTGGTCGACCAGGCCGTAATCCTTGGACTCCTGCGCCGAGAGGAAGTAGTCGCGCTCGGTATCGCGGTCGATCTTCTCCAGCGGCTGGCCGGTGTTTTCAGCCAGGATTTTGTTGAGCTGCTCACGGGTCTTGAGAATCTCGCGCGCGGCGATCTCGATCTCGGTGGCCTGGCCCTGAGCACCGCCCAAGGGCTGGTGAATCATGACCTTGGAATTGGGCAGGCTGTAACGCTTGCCCTTGGCGCCCGCAGCCAACAAGAAAGCGCCCATGCTGGCCGCCATGCCGGTGCACAAGGTGCTGACATCGGGCTTGATGAAATTCATGGTGTCGTAAATGGCCATGCCGGCGCTGACCGAGCCACCGGGCGAATTGATGTAAAGCGAAATGTCTTTGTCTGGGTTCTCGCTTTCCAAGAAAAGGAGTTGAGCCACCACCAGATTGGCCATCTGGTCGTTGATCGGGCCGACCAGAAAAATCACGCGCTCCTTGAGCAGGCGCGAATAGATGTCATAGGCGCGCTCGCCGCGGCCGGACTGCTCGATCACCATCGGCACCATGCCCAGGGCCTGGGTGTCCAAAGCGCCGCTGCGCGGACCGGAAAAAACTTCAAAAGGCTTCATGGCTTGCTTCTCCAACATGCCCGGCTGGTGCCGGGCCAACGTTTCTACTGTACCTAAAACAAATGGGGCCTGTACCAAAAGGCACAAGCCCCATGACGATCGAATCAATCCTGAATCAGGACTGGCCCATCAGCTCGTCAAAGCCCAGGGCCTTTTCGTTCACCTTGGCCTTGGACAGGACGAAGTCGGTGACATTGTTCTCAATCACCACCGCCTCAACCTCGGCCATGCGACGGCGATCACCGGTGTACCAGCGCACCACATCCTCGGGCTTTTCGTAGCTGGACGCCAGTTCCTGAATATGGGCTGAGACCTGCTCGGGCTTGGCCTGCAGCTCATTGGCGCGCACCAGTTCGGCCACCACCAGACCCAGACGCACCCGCTTTTCAGCCTGGGGACGGAACAGGTCTTCGGGGATTGGGGCTTTATCGGCATCTTTGACGCCGCGCTGCTTGAGGTCGGCACGGGCGCCTTCCACCAGGCGCTCGAGCTCAGCCTGCACGCTGGACTTGGGAATATCGAGCTCAGCCTGAGCCACCAGCGCGTCCATCACCGCGCTCTTGTTGCGCGAGATCAAGCGGAACTTGAGCTCGCGCTCCAGGTTCTTGCGGATGTCGGCGCGCAGGGACTCCACCGAGCTTTCGGCAATGCCCAGCGACTTGGCAAACGCCTCGTTGACCTCGGGCAGGTGAGCCGCTTCAATTTTCTTGACGGTCACCAGGAAATCGGCCTGCTTGCCGGCGACGTCCTTGCCGTGATAGTCGGCCGGGAAGTTCAGGGGGAAGGTCTTGCTCTCGCCCGACTTCATGCCACGCACAGCCTCTTCAAACTCCTTGAGCATTTGGCCTTCGCCGATGAGGAACTGAAAGTCCTCGGCCTTGCCGCCGGCAAAAGGCTCGCCGTCGATCTTGCCTTCAAAGTCGATGGTGGCGCGGTCGCCGTCCTGAGCGGCGGCGTCCTGGGCGCGCTGGGCAAAGCTGCGGCGCTGCTTGCGCAAAATCTCCACCGTCTTGTCGATGGCTTCCTCGGTCACCTGCGAACTCACCCGCTCGACCTCGGCACTGCCCAGGTCCTTGATGGTCACCTCGGGGTAGACCTCGAAGACTGCATCGAACTGCAGCTGGCCTTCTGGCGCGCCCTCTTTCTCGCTGATGCGAGGCTGGCCGGCCACGCGCAAATTGGCCTCGTTGGCGGCCACGGCAAAGGCCTCACCAACCTTGTCGTTCATCACCTCGTACTGCACCGAATAGCCGTAGCGCTGGGCCACCACATTCATCGGCACCTTGCCAGGACGGAAACCGTCCATCTTGACCGTGCGGGCCAGGCGCTTGAGGCGGCTTTCCACCTCATTTTGGATGGTGCCCACGGGCAAGCTCAAGGTGATCTTGCGCTCGAGCTTGTCCAAGGTTTCAACGGTGACGGCCATGTTCTGCTCCTAAAAGAAATTCGGTTCGAGTGGCTGGGCAAGGGGACCGGGCGCAAGGCGGAGCATGCGCAAGGACGGTCCGCTGCGGCGGCCTGAAAAGGCCGCAAGAGAGCCTGATCGGAAACCTTATATTCTAGCCCAGCAGCATTGAGCAGGCCCTGAATAGGGCCTGCCTGCCGATGCGCTGAGTCGCCAAGGGCCTGGCAGGCCCAGAGGTGGTGCGCGGGGGGGGACTCGAACCCCCACACCATTGCTGGCGTCAGGACCTAAACCTGGTGCGTCTACCAATTTCGCCACCCGCGCGCCTAAAAACAAAAACGGGAATTCCGGGCCAGACCACAGCTTCGCTGTCAGCCGGTCTGCTGTCCCTGGAACCCCCGCCTTCACAATAGACGACCCGATATTTTAGCCGGAACGGGCTGCCGGCCCGCCCGCCTTCAGCGCCGCACCCGGAACCAGGCCGCATACATGGCCGGTAGGCTCAGCAGGGTCAGCACCGTGGCCACTACCAGGCCGCCCATGATGGCCACCGCCATCGGCCCCCAAAAGACGCTGCGCGACAGCGGGATCATGGCCAAAACGGCGGCCGCCGCCGTCAGCACGATGGGGCGCAAGCGGCGCACAGCCGCTTCGACGATGGCCTCCCAGGCCGGCACACCGCGGGCGCGGTCCTGCTCGATCTGGTCGATCAGAATCACCGAGTTGCGCTGGATCATGCCCATCAGGGCAATCACGCCCAGCAGCGCCACAAAACCAAACGGCCGTCCCAGCAGGAGCAAGGCGCCGGCCACACCGGCAATGCCCAAGGGCCCGGTCAGAAAGACCAGCAGCGCGCGGCTAAAGCTCTGCAATTGCAGCATCAAGAGGGTGAAGGTCAAAAACAGCATCAGCGGCACACCGGCGGCAATCGAACTCGAGCCCTTGCTGCTTTCCTCGACCGCGCCGGCGACCTCGATACGGTATGCGCCTCCCGCCGCCTGCCAACGGCTTTCGATCTCGCGCAGCCCAGGCAGCAATTGCTGCGTCACCGTGGCGCCTTGCAGGCCCTCGGCGATGTCGCCCTGCACCGTGATGGCATAGCTGCGGTTCTCGCGCCACATCACGCCCGGCTCCCAGGCCAGGTGCGGCTTGGCCACCTGCAACAGGGGCACCATGCGGCCGGTGGTCGTCGGCACGTAGGTGTTGGCCAGGTCGGTGATCTGGTCGCGCTCGGCCAGTGGCTGGCGCAGCACGATATCGATCAGCTTGTCGCCTTCGCGGAACTGTCCGACCGAGCTACCGGACAACTGCACCCGCGTGGCCTGCGCGATGGCCTGGCTGCTCACCCCCAGGGCCCTGGCCTTGTCCTGGTCGACCTCCAAATGGATGGACTTGACCGATTCATTCCAGTTGTCATTGACGCCGCGCATGTTCGGGTTGGCCCGCATCGCTGCCTTGACCTCGTCGGCCCGCTGCCTGAGCAGCAAGGGATCGGCGCCCACCACGCGAAACTGCACCGGGTAGGCCACGGGCGGCCCATTGGGCAGCAGCTTGACGCGGCCGCGCACCTCCGGAAACTCCTGCGCCAGCAGGCCGGGCAATTGCGTGAGCAAGCGCTGGCGGCTGGCGATGTCCTGCGAGAGCACGATGAGCTGCGAGACGTTGGACTGCGGGAAGACCTGGTCCAGCGGCAGGTAAAAGCGCGGCACGCCCGAGCCCACCCAGGTGCTGACCGTGTCCACGCCGGCCTCGCGCATCAGGCGCTGCTCGACCCGCTGGGCTGTGGCCTCGTTGGCTGCAAACGACGTGCCCTCGGGGAACCACAGATCGACCATCACCTCCAGCCGGCTCGAATCCGGGAAGAACTGCTGCTGGACCTTGCCCATACCAACGATGCCCAGGGCAAACAAGGCCGCGGTGGCCGCAATGGTCTTCCAGCGGTGGTCCACGCACCAACCTACCAGTCGGCGAAAGCGCTGATAGAACGGCGTATCAAAGTGCTCATGGTGGTCCTCGCCCGCTTGGGCCTTGGGCGGCGGCTTGAGCAGCAAGGTGCCAAGGTAAGGCACGAAATAGACCGATACGATCCAGCTCAAAAGCAATGCCAGCACCGTGACCGCAAAGATGGCGAAGGTGTATTCACCCGTGACCGACTTGGCAATGCCTATGGGCAGGAAACCCACAGCCGTGATCAGGGTGCCGGTGAGCATGGGCATGGCCGTGACCTCGTAGGCAAAGGTGGCGGCGCGGACCTTGTCGTAGCCCTCCTCCATCTTGCGCACCATCATCTCGACGGCAATGATGGCGTCATCCACCAGCAGGCCCAGGGCAATGATCAGCGAGCCCAGCGAGATCTTATGCAGGCCGATGCCCCAATAGTCCATGGCCAGAAAGGTCATGGCCAGCACCAGTGGGATGGTGATGCCCACCACCAGGCCGGGCCGCATGTCCACGTAATAGCGCCGCCACAGTGGCAGGTGCTGGGCGCCATCGCGCTTGTGCAGACCCAGGCTGATGAAGCTGACCGTCAGCACGATGAGCACGGCCTCGATCAGCACCTGCACGAACTCATTGACCGAGGTGGTCACCGCCTTGGGCTGGTCCTGCACCTGCACCAGAGCCACCCCGGCGGGCAGGCCCGCCTGCAACCGCTCAGCCGCCTGACGCAGCGACTGGCCCAGAGCCACGATGTCGCCCCCCTTGGCCATGGACACGCCCAGGGCGATCACCTCCCTGCCCTGGTGGCGTACTTTGACCTGCGGCGGGTCCACATAGCCGCGGCGAATTTGCGCAATGTCGCCCAGACGCAGCTGCGCGCCCGAGGCACCGCGGATCGGCATGGCCGCCAGTTGTTCGACCGCCGTGAACTGCCCGGCCACACGCACCTGCAGCACATCGCTCGGTGTCTGCAGCGCGCCTGCCGATTCCACCGCGTTTTGCTGGCCCAGCTGAGCCAGCACCTGGCCAAAGTCCAGCCCCAGCACCGCCAGACGGCGCTGCGACAGCTCGATGTAGAGTTTTTCGTCCTGCGCGCCGAAGATCTCGACCTTAGCCACGTCCTGCACGCGCAGCAGCTGCTGGCGCGCGTCGTCGGCCAAGAGCTTGAGCTCGGCCGGGGTGTAGCCCTGGGCCTGCAAGGCGTAGATCACGCCAAAGACATCGCCAAACTCGTCGTTGAAGAAGGGCCCGATCACGCCGCCCGGCAAAGTGCCACGCATGTCGCCGATCTTCTTGCGCACCGCGTACCAGACCTGCGGCACATCGCTCGGCCGCGAGTTGTCGCGGATCTGGAAGATGATCTGCGCCTCGCCCGGCTTAGAGTAGCTGCGGATCTTGTCGGTGTAGGGGACCTCTTGCAGCGTGCGTTCGAGCTTGTCGGTGACCTGCTCGGCCACCTGCTGCGCCGTGGCTCCCGGCCAGTAGGCGCGCACCACCATCAACCGAAAGGTAAATGGCGGGTCCTCGTCCTGGCCCAGCTGAAAGTAAGCCGCCACGCCCAGCACCAGCAAGGCGATCATGAGGTAGCGGGTCAGTGCCGGGTGCTCGATGGCCCAGCGGGAAAGGTTGAACCTGGTGCGCTCAGCGCCTTCGGGATGAATCTCACTCATGGCCGACTCACTTGGTCGCCGCGGCTGCGGCGGGTGCGGCGGAGGTAGCGGCGCTGCTGGCAAACAGCGTGACCTTCTGGCCGGGTGACAGCACATGCACACCGGCGCTGACCACCACCATGCCCGGCGTCAGACCCGAGGCAATCACCGCTTCGTTGCCATCGGCCGTTGCCACCTGCACAGGCTGGGACTTCACAGTCATACTGACTTCATCGACCAGCCACACGGCCGAACCCTGGCCTTCCTGGCGCAGCGCCGTGGTGGGCAGCTTGATCACGGGCTTGCCTTCCAGGCCCGTACCCATACCAGGCACGCGCACGCTGACCGTGGTGCCCAGAGGCAGGACTTGGGCAACGGGCAGTTCGACCTTGACCTGGAAGGTGCGGGTTACGGGATCGGCGCTGGCTCCAAGCTCCCGCACCCGGCCGCTCGTCTCCCGGGCTTGTGCCCAGGGCTGCAAGGTCACCGCCTGGCCCATGCGCAGGCGGGCTACCTTGTCCTCGGGCACGGCAAAGACCACGTCACGCGGCCCATCAGCGGCGATCCTTAGCACCGGGGTGCCAGCGGCCAGCACCTGTCCTACCTCGGCCTCGACCGCGGTCACAACACCCGATACATCAGCCTTGAGACTGGCGTAGGCGGCCTGGTTGGTCTGCACCGACAACTGGGCCTGTGCCTGGTCGAGCTGGGCCTGCGCCGCCTTGAACGTGCTGTCGCGGCGCTCCAACTCGGCGCCGCTGATGAAGTTCTGTTCATTGAGTGCCTGGTAACGCTTGAAGTCGGCCGCCGCCAGGTCGCGCTGCGTACGCGCCGCCTCGACCTGCGCCTTGGCTGCGTCCACGGCCAGCTTGACGTCGCTAGGGTCGATCTGTGCCAGCAGCTGGCCGGCCCGCACCCGCTGCCCCACCTCGACCAGGCGCTGCGTCAGCTTACCGCCCAGCCGAAAGCCCAGACGGGACTCGACCCGCGCCCGCACCTCGCCGGAGAACTCCACACCCGACGTCAAGGTATCGCTGCCCACGCGCAGCACCTTCACGGCGCGCACAGGCTCCTGCGCCGCCGGTGGGCGGGAGCAGCCAGACACCCCCAGTGCGAGGGCACAAAAAAACAAGGAAAGCTTATTCATGGGGTCACATTCAAAACAACGGCTGCGCGCGTGGGTCAAAGGCATGCCATCAACCGGCTGTTCAGTAGGTCAAGCCTTATCAAGGGCAAAAACGACGGTTTGGCCAGCGACAATGCTCGGCTTTAGGACTACCCACCCATGTCTGCCCACCACGGAGTTTCGCATTACGAGAACTTCCCGGTCGCCTCCTGGCTCTGCCCGGCCGCCTTACGGCCGGCGGTCATGGCAATCTATGGGTTTGCCAGAACGGCCGACGACCTGGCCGATGAGGGCGATGCAACGCCGACCGAGCGCCTGGCCCTCCTGGCCCAGTACCGCAGCGACTTGCAGGCCTGCGCCCAGGGCCTGCCCGGCAGCGGCCGCTGGCGGCCAGTCTTCGATGCGCTGGCGCCTGTGCTGCGCCAATTCAAGCTGCCGCTCCACCTGCTGACCGACCTGCTCAGCGCCTTTGAACAGGACGTGGTGAAGCACCACTACGACAGCCGCGAACAACTGCTCGATTACTGCCGCCGCTCGGCCAACCCAGTTGGGCGCTTGCTGCTGCATTTGTATGGCGTTGACGACGATGCCTCATTGCGCCAAAGCGACGCGATTTGCACCGCCTTGCAACTGATCAATTTCTGGCAAGACCTGAGCGAAGACCTGCCGCGCGGCCGGCTCTACCTGCCCAGCGATATGTTGAGCGAGTATGGCCTGAGCCCCGCCGATTTGCGACAGGGCCAAGACTCGGCGGCGGTGGCTGCCTTGCTGCACACGGCCCTGACCTGGGCCCGCGGCTTGATGCTTCAGGGCGCCCCACTGGTGCGGCGGGTGCCTGGCCGCTCAGGCTGGGAACTGCGCCTGGTGGTGCAAGGCGGCCTGCGCATCGCCGAGCGGGTGCAAGCTCTGGGGCCGGCAGTGCTGCGCCAAAGGCTGCAACTTGGACCTGCCGATGTGGCGCTGATGATCTGGCGAAGTGTGCGCATGTAGGCCAGGCCAGATGTATCTGCCAGGGCCGGCTCGGATGAGGGAGCAGAAGCCGCGCCGCCCCGCCGATGCTGTGCCCGACCAAAGGCCGCATCGGGCCGAGGCGGCCCTCCCACAGACCACAACCCAGCCCTGGCAAAAAAACAAGCGCCGACCCAATATGAGAGTGGGAGCCGCGCCCTCGCGGCGATGCAGCCTTCTTGCTCCCTCTCCCTCTGGGAGAGGGCGGGGGTGAGGGCATGGACCTTTATCAATCGACAGGCCGAAGTCAGGCGCTGCCCTCACCCTGACCCTTTCCCAGGGGGAGAGGGAATGAAACCTTGTCCACCTTCGGCTCTGTGATAGTCCGATGGAGTGGGTACGCCGCCCCGGTGACGCGGCGCTTGATCGAAAGCCGCGTGAGGCCGCAGGCCCAGGAGCAGACTATGCAGCTGCCGCCACCGCCTGTGCCGCCAGGGCGGTGATGTCCTGCCAACGCCCCTGAGTGAGGGCATCAAGTGGGGTGAGCCAGGAGCCGCCGACCATGGCCACATTGGGCTGCTGCAAGTACTCCGGCAGATTGGCTAAAGACACCCCGCCGGTCGGGCAGAACTTCATGTCGGGCAGCGGCCCGCCCAGGGCCTTGAGCATGGCCACCCCGCCGGCTTGCGCCGCCGGAAAGAGCTTGACCAGGCCAAAGCCAAGGTCGCGCGCATGCATCACCTCGCTGGGGGTCATCGCTCCGGGTATGAAGGGCAGCTCGCAATCAATGGCCGCCTGCGCCAGCGCATCGCTTGAGCCCGGCGACAGTGCAAAGCGTGCGCCCGCATCGCGGGCCTGCGCCATTTCTTGCGGTCGGGTGACCGTACCGGCGCCCACATGCATGGCCGGCACCGCCCGCGCCACCGCCGCGATGGCCGGCAAGCCAGCGGCATGGCGTAAAGTGATCTCCATCACGTCAATGCCACCGGCCAGCAGCGCATGGGCCAGCGGCACCGCCTGGGCGACATCGGTGATCACGATGACCGGGACCACGCGAGAGCGAAACGCCGGCTTGGAAAAGGCAAGAGAGGGTGTGTTCATGGCGGACTGCTTCAAAACAGGCCCAGCAGGGGCGAGGCGCCGGACTCGGCGGCGCCGGCATGCTGGCGAAACAAGGCAAACAGGTCGCGGCCACTGCCGCGCTGGCGATCGCTCAGATCAGGGGGCTGGACCGTCCGGCGCGCCAGATCAGCGGCATCGACCTCGAGCGCCAGCGACTGCTGCTCGCAGTCGAGCGTGATCCAGTCGCCGTCCTGCACTCTGGCGAGATTGCCGCCGGCCAGGGCCTCGGGCGAGACATGAATGGCAGCCGGCACCTTGCCGGAGGCACCCGACATGCGCCCGTCGGTGACCAGCGCCACCGCATGGCCTTTGTCCTGGAGCAGGCCCAAGATCGGGGTGAGTTTGTGCAACTCGGGCATGCCGTTGGCCTGCGGCCCCTGGTAGCGCACTACCGCTACAAAATCGCGCTCGAGCTGACCCTGCTTGAACAGCTGCTCCAGCTGCTTTTGATCCTTGAGCACCAGCGCAGGCGCGCGCACCCGCCGGTGTTGCTGCGCAATCGCCGACACCTTGACCACCGCCCGCCCCAAATTGCCCTGCAGCAGGCGCAGACCGCCGTCGGTACTGAAGGGCCGATCGATGGGCCGCAGCACCTGCTCGTCGGCCGATTGCACAGCCGCCGGCCGCCAGCTCAGACTATCGCCGTCCAGCCAGGGCTCCTGGGTATAGCGCGCCAGGCCTGGACCGGCGATGGTCTGGACCTCCTCATGCAGCAGGCCGGCGCTCAGCAACTGGCCGATCAAAAAACCCATGCCGCCGGCCGCGTGGAAATGGTTCACATCGGCCGACCCGTTGGGGTAGATGCGCGCCAGCAAGGGCACGCAGCCCGAAAGCTCGGCAAAGTCGTCCCAGGAGATGATCCAGCCGGCCGCACGGGCCATCGCCACCAGATGCAGGGTGTGGTTGGTCGAGCCGCCAGTGGCCAGCAAACCGACGATGGCGTTGACGATCACCCGCGCATTGATCTGGTAACCCAGCCCCGCATCGCCCTGGCGCGACAGCGCCACCGCCTGCTGCACCGCCGCTTCTGTCAGTGCATCGCGCAGGGGCGTGCCCGGGTTGATGAAGGACGAGCCAGGCAGGTGCAGGCCCATGATCTCCATCAGCATTTGGTTGGAGTTGGCGGTGCCGTAGAAGGTGCAAGTGCCCGGCCCGTGGTAGGCGGCCTGCTCGGCATCGAGCAGCGCCTGGCGGTCGACCAGCCCTTGCGCAAACTGCTGCCGGACTTTGGCCTTGGCGTCATTGGCCAGGCCCGAGCTCATAGGCCCGGCCGGCACAAATACGGCCGGCAGATGGCCAAACTGCAAGGCGCCCATGAAGAGGCCGGGCACGATCTTGTCGCACACGCCCAAAAGCAGGGCCGCATCGAACACCCCATGCGATAAGCCGACCGCAGTGGCCAGGGCAATCACATCGCGCGAAAACAGCGACAGCTCCATGCCGTCTTCGCCCTGGGTGATGCCGTCGCACATGGCGGGCACCCCGCCCGCGACCTGCGCGGTCGCGCCCGCACTGCGGGCGCTGCGCCGGATGCGCTCGGGGTAATTCTCATAGGGCTGGTGGGCCGAAAGCATGTCGTTGTAGGCGGTGATCACGCCCAGATGGGGCGAACGCTCCTGCCGCAGGGCCAGCTTGTCCGGAGCCGGCATGGCCGCATAAGCATGGGCGGCATTCGCGCAGCCCATGCCGCTGCGGTAGGGGCCGGGTTTGCGGGCCGCCTGCACCACCGCCAGATAGGCGGCTCGGCTGGCGCTGCTGCGCTGCTCGATGCGGGCAGTGACTTCGAGCAGGCGGGGATGACGGGCGGTGCTCATGGGGAACTCCTGAGGGACGCTGAAACTACAGGCGTTTTGCGCAAGAGGCGATGCGCAGCGCCGCGCATCGCCCGGGAGGGCCAAACCATGATCAGGTCTCCTCGAACCAGCTCAGGTTCTCACGCGCCATCAAGGCCGACGAAGCGGCCGGCCCCCAACTGCCGGCAGCGTAGGGGCGCGGCTTGTCGTCCAGCGCCTGCCAACCGTCGAGGATGGGTTCGATCCAGCGCCAGGCGGCTTCCAGTTCGTCGCGGCGCATGAAGTGGGTCAGCCGGCCCTTAATAACATCAATCAGCAAGCGCTCATAGGCCTCGGCGCGACGCTTGTCGGAGGACGACTGCAGGTCGAGTTCGAGCTTGACCGGATGCAGGTTCATGCCCGATCCTGGCTCCTTGACCATCAGGCCCAGATGAATGGACTCCTCGGGCTGCAAGGTGATGATCAGCCGGTTGGGCTGGTGCTTGGGGCCGGCGCCGAAAATCGAAAACGGCTGCTCGGCAAACTCGATGATGATCTGTGAATGCCGTTTGGCCATGCGCTTACCGGTACGCAGGAAAAACGGCACGTTGGCCCAGCGTGCGTTGTTGATGTGCGCACGCAGGGCCACAAAAGTCTCGGTGCGGCTGCCCGGCGCCACGCCCTCTTCCTGCTGATAGCTCTGGGCCGACTGCCCGTCGGCCACGCCCTCGCCGTACTGGCCGCGCACGGTGTCGCGCCGGATGTCGGCCAGGTCCATTTTGCGCAGCGAACGCAGCACCTTGAGCTTTTCATCGCGCACATCGTCAGCGTCCAGCGAGATCGGCTGCTCCATGGCCACGATGCACAGCAGTTGCAGCAGATGGTTCTGCACCATGTCGCGCAGCGCGCCAGCGCCGTCATAAAACCCTGCGCGACTGCCCACGCCCACCGTCTCGGCCACGGTAATTTGCACGCTCTTGATGAAGGGCGCCCGCCACAGCGGCTCGAACATCGCGTTGCCAAAGCGCAGCACCATCAGGTTTTGCACCGTTTCCTTGCCCAGGTAATGGTCGATGCGGTAGATCTGCTCCTCGCGAAAGTGCCGCGCCACCTCAGTGTTGATGGCCTGGGCCGAGGCCAGGTCAGTGCCCAAAGGCTTTTCAAGCACGACGCGCGAGTGGGCGTCAAGCAGGCCAGCCGCGTCCAAATGGGCGCAGATGCCGGTAAACAAGCCCGGCGCGGTGGCCAGATAAAACACCCGCTGCACGGCCGACAGGCCCAGGGCCTGCAAGGCGGCATAGGCTGCGGCATCCGTCACATCCAGGCTGACGTAGTGCAAGCGCTGAACAAATCCGTCCCAGGACACTGCATCAAAAGACGGCGCTTCGATGAACTGTGGCGAGCGAGCGCCTATGAAATCCAAGTACTGCTCGCGCGACCAAGGCTGGCGGCCCACCGCAATGATGCGCGCACTGGCCGGCAGACGCTCGTGCAGATGCGCCATGTACAGGGCCGGCAAGAGTTTGCGAAAGGACAGATCGCCGGCGCCGCCGAAGATCACGATATCCAGTTCAGACGTGGGGAGCGATAGGGTCATAAAAAGAGTCCGCTGGGTGGCTCAAAGCAGGCCTGGGCCTTTGGAATATGTAACTGAGTAAGACTTTAATTACCGGGACTGGGCCGCAACACCTTGAACCCATCGCACGAAAATCGGTCAAAGTTAATCTGAAAATTTCATTTGCAAGGTCACTGATTAAGGCTTGAATGTGCGGCGCAGAACCAGGACGATTTGTAACTTAGTTACATAAATTCGTCAAGCCTTTGGCCGCAAGTCCAGCAACCTGAGCCCTCGCCCCTGCACCAGGGCAGGCCCGATTCAGGCACCAGAGTTTGCCGTGCGGCGACAATGTAAGGATGAGTCCGGAGCAGTACGTTCAACAAAAAGCCGCCGCATCGGGCAGCAGCTTTTATTACGCCTTCCTTTTCCTGCCCAAGGACAGGCGGGCCGCCATCACCGCCTTTTATGCGTTTTGCCGCGAGGTCGATGATGTGGTCGACGAAATGCGCGACCCGGGCGTGGCCCACACCAAGCTGGCCTGGTGGCGCAGCGAAGTGGCCGCTGCCTACGCTGGTGCGCCCACCCATCCGGTGCTCAAAGCGCTGATGCCTTGGGCGCCGGTCTACGGCATCACCGCCGAGCACCTGCTGGCGGTGATCGAGGGCTGCGAAATGGATCTGCAGCAAAGCCGTTACCTCGACCTGCCCGCGCTGATGCGCTACTGCCACTTGGTGGCCAGCGTCGTCGGCGAGGTGGCGGCGCGTATTTTCGGCCAAACCCAGGACGCCACCACCGCCTACGCACACAGGCTGGGCCTGGCCTTCCAGTTGACCAACATCATCCGCGATGTGGGCGAGGACGCCCTGCGCGGACGGATCTACCTGCCCATCAGCGAGTTGCAGCAGTTCGATGTGAAGGCCCACGAAATCTTGCAACGCCAGCATTCACCGAACTTTGTTGCACTGATGCAGTTTCAGGCTGAGCGCGCCCTGCGCCTTTACGACGAGGCGCTGGCCTTGCTGCCGGCGGCCGATCAACGGGCGCAAAAGCCGGGCCTGATGATGGCCAGCATCTACCGCACCTTGCTGCGCGAGATCCAGGCCGACAGCTTTCAGGTGCTGCACCAAAGGGTCAGCCTGACGCCGCTGCGCAAGTTCTGGCTGGCCTGGAAAACGCAGGCCTTCGGTCGCGTGGTCTGATGCGGGTGGCCGTTGTCGGCGCGGGCTGGGCCGGCTGCGCCGCCGCAGTGCAGGCCGCGCGGCTAGGGCATCAGGTCGAACTGATCGAGGCGTCCCGCCAGCCCGGCGGACGAGCCAGGCGCCTAGCGTTCGAGCACGGTGGCCAAAGTCTGAATCTGGACAACGGACAGCACATTCTGATCGGCGCCTATAGCGAGACCTTGCGTCTCATGCGCGAGCTCGGTCTGGATCCACAGCAAGAGCTGCAGCGCGCCCCGCTGTCCCTGCGCTTTGCCGACGGCCGTGGCCTGCAACTGCCAGGCTGGCCGCGCTGGTCCACCCTGGCCGTGGCCCTGGGCGTGCTGAGCGCGCGCGGCTGGGGCTGGACTGACAAGCTGGCCCTGCTGCTGCGCGCCCGCCAGTGGCAGGCCCAGGGGTTTGCCTGTGCAACGCAAACCAGCGTGCAAGGCCTGTGCGCCGGCCTGCCGCCCCGGGTGATGCGCGAGCTGATCGAGCCGCTGTGCATCTCGGCCCTGAACACGCCGGCCGAGCGTGCCAGCGCACAGGTGTTCCTGCGGGTGATGCAAGACGCCCTGCTGGGCGAGGCGGGCGGCTCGGACCTGCTGCTGCCCCTGCGCGATCTGAGTGCACTGCTGCCCGATGCAGCGCTGCAGCGGCTGACCCAGACCGGCCAACAGGTCCGCCTGGGCCTGCGGGTGCGGGCATTGGCTCGGGCTGGCAAGCAATGGCATTTGCAATGGGACGCGCAGCAGGCGGGCGATAGCAGCCTGTTTGACGCGGTGGTACTGGCCTGCCCCGCCACCGAAGCGGCCCGCCTGCTGCAGCCGCTGCCCGATGCGGCGCCCTGGCTGAGCCTGGCCGATACCTTGCAGTACGAGGCGATCGCCACCGTCTATGCCTGGGCCCCCGGCGTACAACTGGCCCAGCCCATGCTTGCGCTCGATGAATGCGCAGACCAGCCCGGCGCCTGCGCCCAATTCGTCTTCGACCGCGGCCAACTCGGCGGGCCGGCCGGCCTGCTGGCCTTTGTGCTCAGCGCCAGCACCCAGGACCGCTCGGCCCTGATGGCCGGGGTGCAGGAGCAGGCGCGCCAGCAGTTGGGACTGGACCGGCTGGAGTTGGTGCAAACGGTGATCGAGCGGCGCGCCACCTTTGCTTGCACGCCGGGCTTGCAGCGCCCACCCATGCAGGTACTGCCTGGCGATGCCAGAGTGCTGGCCTGCGGCGACTATGTACAAGGCCCCTATCCGGCCACCCTCGAAGGCGCGGTGCGCTCGGGCCTGACGGCCGGTCTCGCTTTGGGTCGCCAGGCTGAGCAAAGCAAGCCCCCGCTGACGGTTTAAGCGCCGTATCGCGCCGGGGCGGCGCTCCCACCTCCACAATGCTCGCCAGTCATTGAAGGGGGGGTGGGAGCTGCGCCCTCGCAGCGATAGCGCGCCCCAATCAGACGACCCATCGGGCCGGGGCGGCGCTCCCACCTCCACAATGCTCGCCAGTCATTGAAGGGGGGTGGGAGCCGCGCCCTCGCCGCGATAGCGCGCCCCAATCAGACGCCCCATCGCGCCGGGGCGGCGCTCCCACCTCACGCTCCCACCTCTTATTGGCAGGCCAGTGATTGTGTGGGAGCCGCGCCCTCGCGGCGATAGCGCGCCCCAATCAGACGCCCCATCGGGCCGGGGCGGCGCTCCCACCTCCACAATGCTCGCCAGTCATTGAAGGGGGGTGGGAGCCGCGCCCTCGCGGCGATAGCGCGCCCCAATCAGACG
>Ga0164293_10001962_pt1 | contig 17404 bp, 19 predicted proteins | sample GEODES118metaG_FD_111487 | JGI IMG/M metagenome (GOLD analysis project Ga0164293, IMG submission 111487) | Eutrophic lake water microbial communities from Lake Mendota, Wisconsin, USA - GEODES118 metaG | ecosystem: Environmental > Aquatic > Freshwater > Lake | place: USA: Lake Mendota...
AGCGCTTGGGTGCCACGCGGCAACGCGGCGAGCAGATCGGTCCCCATCACGACCCGACCCACGACCGTGATGTTGCGGTCCAGCTGGCGCGGGGCATGTCCGATGACCACATAGAGCTCCGAGCCGTTACCGGAATCTGCCGGCGAATCCCGGCCTACACCGACCGCGCCGTAGCAATGCGCCATCCAGATGCGTCCTGCCGCACGATCGCCTGCGACCGGAAAGCCGTCGACGAAACCGACCTGCGGCGCGAACACATCGCCATCCGGCAGCGGCGTGAAGCGCAGCTCCGCAGACCAGTCACGCTCGAACTCCGGCGTGACGCGCACCGCAGCGGCTCCGAGCGGACGATCGCCCTTGGCATCGCCCCACTGCGTGACGAAATTGTCCTGCACGCGGTTGATGCTGAGACCATCGAACCAACCCCCTCGCACCAACGTCCGCAGGTTGCGCAGCAACTCCGGCGCGAAGGTCGGCGCGAGCTCGAGCACGACCTGGCCGCGATCGAGGTCCATGAGCACCGTCCGCGAAGGATCGAGCCGTCGCCATTCGTCGGCACGGGAAGCCGCAAGGATCTCGATCATGGTCACCGGCACAGACGGTGGCGGCGGCGCCTGCTGTCCCGCGCCGACCGCCAAAGGGGCGAACCCGAGGACGACCGCGAGCGCTGCGGATGACAGGCCACGAAGACGGGTAGCGGAACCTGAGGAAGACCGATGTTGGGCGTTCATGCCGACATTCTAGGACCCGTCGAGCGCGGGCGCGACATCGCCTAGACTTGCGGCATGAACATCGATGCCAAACGCAAGGCCGCTGCCGGCACCGTGGTCGCACCGCTCGCGTCAGGCAAGCGTGATGCCATGGTGCGCGTCAGCCGGGAGACCCAAGGCCGGGGCGGCAAGGGGGTGAGCGTCATCACCGGTCTGCCGCTCACCCAACCCCAGCTCGACGAACTCGCGCGTCAGCTCAAGAAGCGCTGCGGCTGCGGCGGGACGGTCCGAAACGGCGCGATTGAGATACAGGGCGACCACCGGGACCTGCTGGTCGCGGAGCTGATCCGCCTCGGTTGGGCGGCGAAGCGTTCGGGCGGTTGAACCCCCGCTCGGGACCGCGATCCGGTGGGCCCGCCGGAACACGACGCTCGAACGCCGGTGTCGGCAGCACCGGCACCGACTGGCGCATGGTGCGCTCGATGTCGCGCAACAGCCCCGCCTCGTCGGGCGCCACCAGACTCACGGCACGACCGGTCGCTCCGGCGCGTGCCGTGCGGCCGATACGATGCACATAGTCCTCAGGGACGTTCGGCAGCTCGTAGTTCACCACCTGCGGCAGTTCTTTGATGTCGAGACCGCGTGATGCGACCTCGGTGGCGACCAAGGCCGCGATCCGGCCCGTCTTGAAGTCCTCGAGCGCCCGGACCCGGGCAGCCTGGCTCTTGTTGCCGTGGATGGCGGCGGCACGGATGCCGGCGCCCTCGAGCTGCTGAGCCAAGCGGTTGGCACCGTGCTTGGTACGGGTGAACACCAAGGCCTGATGCCAGCTGCCTTCGCCGGTGGATCCGGTGTTGAAGAGATGCACGAGAAGGTGACGCTTGTCTTCTTTGGTGACGCGGAACGCCACCTGGTCGACGCGCTCAGCGGTCGTATTGCGGGCCGCGACCTCGACGCTCACCGGATCGCGCAACATGCGCGAAGCGAGCGCCCGGATGTCCTCGGAGTAGGTCGCTGAGAACATCAGGTTCTGCCGCTGCTGCGGCAGCAGCTTCACGATGCGCTTGATGGCATGGATGAAGCCCATGTCGAGCATGAGGTCGGCCTCGTCGAGCACCAGATGCTGTACCTGCGAGAGATCGGCGTAACGCTGCTCGACGAGGTCGAGGAGCCGACCCGGCGTCGCGACCAACAGGTCGCAGCCGTTGCGAAGACCATCGATCTGCGGACGCTCGCTGACGCCGCCGAAGATGACCAGCGTGCGCAGGTCCTTGTAGCGACCGTAGGCGCGGGCGCTGTCGGCGATCTGGGCCGTGAGCTCGCGGGTCGGGCTGAGCACGAGTACACGCGGTGCGCGCCCTGCAGCCTTGCCGAGCTTCTGCAGCAACGGCAGCACGAAGCCTGCAGTCTTGCCGGTGCCGGTCTGGGCACCCGCCAGTACATCGCGGCCCGAGAGCACGGCGGGGATGGCTTGCGCCTGGATCGGGGTCGGCGTGTCGTAGCCTTTGTCGGAGACGGCACGCAACAGCTCGGGCTCGAGCCCGAGATCGGAAAAATTCATGGGATACCTTCGGGATTCACTTGGGGAGGCTCGCGAAGCGGAACATGTTCCGCTGCGGTCAGGCGCGAGCCGAGAAGTAGGGGCGCTGACCGCGCAACCCTGCTGGCGGCGCACTATACACGACACACGCCGACTGCCAAGACTTATCTTCCGGCGAGCGACTCGAGCTCCGCCCAACGAGCGTAAGCGGCATCGATGTCGGCGGTCGTCTGCTGCAGTCGAGCCAGCGTATCGCGCACGGTCGCATGGTCCTCGCTGTAGAACTCCGGCTGCGCGACCCGCTCATCGAGCGCCGCCTTGGCGCGCTCGAGCGCCTCGATGCCCGCCGGCAGCGCGTCGTACTCACGCTGATCTTTGAAAGACAGACGACGACGCTGCGCCTTGGCTGCCCCGGATGTCGCTGCAGCCACTTGTTGTCCCGACTGCGGAAGAACCCGACGGGCCGCGGCATCGCGGGCTTCACGCCACCGTACCCAATCGCTCCAACCACCGACGAACTCCTGGACGCGTCCATCGCCCTCGAGCACGAGCAGGCTCGTCACCACCCGATCGAGGAACGCGCGATCATGGCTCACCAACAGCAGCGTGCCGTCGAACCCCGCCACGCGTTCCTCGAGAAGCTCCAGCGTGTCGATGTCGAGATCGTTGGTCGGCTCGTCCATCACGAGCAGGTTTGCGGGACGCGCCAGCAGCCGCGCGAGCAGCAACCGGTTGCGCTCGCCGCCCGACAGCGCACTCGCTGGCGTCAGCAACTGGTCAGGCCGGAACAGGAAATCCCGCAGGTAGCCGGACACATGGCGGTTCTCACCGCCGATCGGCACGAACGCATTGCCGCCGTTGACGTTGTCGGAGACGGAGGCTGCAAGGTCGAGCTGCTCGCGCTGTTGGTCGTAATAGGCGATCTCCAGCCGCGCACCGCGTTGCACACGCCCAGTGGTCGGCTGCAAGGAGCCCAGCAACAACTTCAACAAGGTGCTCTTGCCGGCGCCGTTCGGCCCGACGATGCCGATACGGTCGCCACGCTGGATGCGGACGCTGAGATCCCGGATCACCGTGCGGCCATCGAAGGCGACCGTCGCATGTTCCGCCTCGAAGATGCAGCGCCCCGGACCTGCGGCCTCGGCGACCTCGAACTCCGCCTGCCCGATCCGATCGCGGCGCTCGCGCCGTTCACGCCGCATCGCTTGCAGCGCACGCACCCGACCCTCGTTACGGGTACGCCGCGCCTCTACGCCCTTGCGGATCCAGACCTCCTCTTGCGCGAGCTTGCGGTCGAAATCGGCGTTGGCCTTGGCTTCGATCTCGAGCTGCAGCGTCTTGCGCTGCACATACTCGTCATAGTTACCCGGCCAGGAACTGAGCCGTCCGCGGTCGAGCTCGACCACGCGTGTCGCCAAGCGGTTGACGAAGGCACGGTCGTGGGTGACGAAGAGCAGCGCACCGCGGAACGCGACCAACGCCTCCTCCAACCACTCGATGGTGGCGATATCCAGGTGGTTGGTCGGCTCGTCGAGCAGCAGGATGTCCGGCTCGCAGACCAAGGCCCGCGCGAGCAGCGTGCGTCGCCGCCAGCCACCCGACAGCTCCGCGAAGCGCCGTTCGGCCTCCAGGCCGAGACGCGAGAGTATGGCCTCGACCCGGTGCTCGGTCTCCCAGCCCTCGCCGGCGTCCGCTCCGAGACCGCCCCGCACGATGTCGATGACCCGGTCATCGTCGACGGCGTCGAGATCCTGCGCCAACGCCGCCAAGCGAGCACCCGGACGGATCCAGATGCTGCCGTCGTCAGGTTGTCCGAGACCGGCGACCAACCGCAGCAACGAGGACTTACCCTCGCCGTTGCGGCCGACCAAGCAGACGCGCTCGCGCTCGCCGACCTGCAGCGAGGCGTGATCCAACAAGGGTCGCGATCCGAACGCGAGGGAGACGTTATCGAGGCGCAGCAGCACTCTGACGATCTTCGGTCAGGCGGTCTTCGTCGAGGCGGCCTTCAACGTCAGACCCCGGCCCGCGAAGAAACCGATCGCCTGGGCGAACGCCGCCTCGGCATCCTCCCGACGATAGGACGCCCGATAGTCGGCGTGGAATCCGTGCCCCGCCTCGGGATATACGACGATCTGCGAGCCGACGGCTGCGGGCGATGCGCCGGGCGCGGCCAGCGCCGCCCGCATCGTCTCGACGCCGTCGAGCGGGATACCGCCGTCCTTGCCGGCGTAGAGTCCGAGCACCGGCGCGCGCAACGAGGCCGCGACATCGACGGGGTGCGAAGGTTGCAGCGCCGAGGGCTGTCCGACGAGCCGTCCGTACCAGGCGACGCCCGCCGCCACCTCCGGGCTGTGCGCGGCGTACAACCAAGTGATGCGCCCACCCCAACAGAATCCCGTGACGCCGACCTTGCCCTCGACGCCGCGCGCGCGTGCACGCGCCCACTGCAGCGTCGCATCGAGGTCCGCCATGACCTGCGCGTCCGGCACCTTGGAGACGATGTCGCGCATCAGCGCCTGGATATCGGCCACCTTCGAGGGATCGCCTTGGCGAGCGAAAAGTTCCGGCGCGACGGCGATCGCGCCACGCTGCGCGAAACGACGGCAGACATCGCGGATGTGCTCGTGCACGCCGAAGATCTCTTGCACCACCAGCACCACCGGCAGCTTCGAGCCACGCGCCGGCCGCGCGTAGTACGCCGGCAGCGAGCCATCCGCGACCGGTATGCGGACCTCGCCGGCATCCAGTCCCTCTGACGGCGTGACGAGGGTCTCGGCGCTCACGGGCAGCGTCGCGACAGCGAATCCGCCCGCCAACGCAGTGGTGACGAAACCGCGGCGGTCGAGCGTCGCGAGCGGCCTGAGGCTACGGAGGTCGTCGATCATGGGTCGACCAAGGGGATGAGCACCTCGTTGCGACGCATGAACCACGGTATGAACGGCGCGTCGTAACGCGCGATGATCGCGCTATCGCCGGGTACGGACTTCAGGCCAAGCGCAGCCATCTTCGCACGCAGATCCCGTTCGTGCTCGCGGAAGTTCTCCTCGGTCCAACGCCCCGAGTAACGCCAGACCGCCACGGTACGGGCCGGTGTCTCGCGGATGCGCACAGCGGGGTCGGTGGGCTGGGGGACCGTCTCGCGGGTGTACTTACGCGGCACCACGAACGCGACGCGGAAGGTATCGCCCGCCCGCACCTGCTCCACCGGCGCCGTCATCGCGATCTTCTCGCCCGGACTGCGCCGCACCTGCTCCACCGGCGCCGTCATCGCGATCTCGGTGCGCGTGGTGTTGGCGCCGCTGATGTAGCGGAACAGCCGCCCGAAGGCGACATTGCCGGCGGACATGAAATCGGCGTCGACTTCAGTCTCCGCCACGAGGTAAGACGCATAGCGACGCAACTCGAAGGCGTTCTCCTCGCGCAGGACGGTATACCCGGGTTCCTCGATCGCCATCGCGACCTCCCCTGACATCGCAGCCACCACCGCGACAGCGGCGAGCGCAGCGAAGCGCCCGGCGCGGCGCGCAGGGCTCATGGCACCCTCGACATCACAGCACCTCGAACAGGCCCGCCGCGCCCATGCCACCACCGACGCACATGGTGACGACGACGTGCTGCACGCCGAGCCGCTTGCCGGCGAGCAGCGCGTGGCCGACGAGTCGTTGGCCGGTCATGCCGAAGGGATGACCGACCGCGATCGAACCGCCATCGACGTTGAGCCGGTCGTCGGGGATGCCGAGCCGATCGCGGCAGTAGATCACCTGCACCGCAAACGCCTCGTTGAGCTCCCAAAGACCGATGTCCTCGACCTTGAGGCCGGCGCGCGCCAGCAGCTTCGGGATGGCGAAGACAGGGCCGATGCCCATCTCGTCCGGCTCGCAGCCCGCGACCGCGAAACCACGGAACACACCAAGCGGCTTCGCGCCGCTGCGCGCCGCCTCGGCGGCGCTCATCACCACACAGGCGCCGGCGCCGTCGGAGAGCTGACTCGCATTGCCGGCGGCGATCACACCGCCCGGCATCGCCGGACGGATCTTGGCGAGCGCCTCGACGGTGGTTCCCTCGCGGATACCCTCGTCCTGCGACGAAGTGACCTCACGGGTGAAGAGCCGGCCGCCGGCCGCTTGGTCGACACCGGCCATGCGCACGGTGATGGGCGCGATCTCTTCCTTGAAGTGCCCGGCCGCCTGCCCGGCGCTCGCCCGCTGCTGGCTGCGAGCCCCGTATGCGTCCTGCACCTCACGGGAAATCTTGTAGCGTGCTGCCACCGTCTCGGCGGTCTGCAACATCGAGTGGTAGATGCCGGGCTTGTGCTCGGACAGCCAACCTTCGTAGGCCATGTGCGCGTTGAGCTCGCCCTGCACGCAGGAGATCGACTCGAGACCGCCCGCGACATATACATCGCCCTCGCCCGCCATGATGCGCTGTGAAGCGAGCGCGATGGCCTGCAGGCCCGACGAGCAGAAGCGGTTGACGGTGACGCCGGACACCGACACCGGCATACCGGCACGCAACGCGATCTGGCGTGCGATGTTGGCACCGGTCGCGCCTTCCGGAAGGCCGCAGCCCATGATCACATCCTCGACGCTCGCCGGGTCGATACCCGCGCGCTCGATCGCGGACTTCACGACATGGCCACCCATGGTGGCGCCGTGGGTCATGTTGAGCGCGCCGCGCCAGCTGCGGGTGAGCGGAGTGCGGGCGGTGGAGACGATGACGGCCTCATGGCCTGATGCGGTGCGGCTCATGCGCCACCTCCGTTGAAGCTGCCGCTCGCGGCGGCGAGCCGCGCCAAAAGCGGCGCGGGGGTCCAGAACTCGGTGTCGGCACCGGGCAACGCGGCGAAACCCTCCATCCGACGCGCGACCTCGTAGAGCGTCTGCGAGTCCGCGTACTGCATCGGGCCGCCGCGCCAGACCGGGAAGCCGTAGCCGGTGAGGTAGACGAGATCGATGTCGGAGGCACGCTGCGCGATCTTCTCGTCGAGGATGCGCGCGCCCTCGTTGACGAGCGCGTACACCAGCCGATCGACGATCTCGGCATCGCTGATACGCCGCGGCTTGACCCCCGAGGCGGTCCGGGCCTCCTCGATCGCCGCCGCCACCACCGGCGAGGGATAGGCGGTTCGATCGCCGGGTTTGTAGTCGTACCAACCGGCGCCGGTCTTCTGACCGAAGCGGCCGAGCTCGCAGATGCGGTCGGCGACCACCGCCTTCGACTTCAACTTGCCCTCGGCGTACTGGCGCTTGCGGATGTGGAAACCGATGTCATTGCCCGCGAGATCGCTCATGCGGAACGGTCCCATCGCGAAGCCGAACTTCTCGATGGCAGCGTCGATCTTCTCGACGCTTGCGCCCTCGTTCACGAGCTGCATCGCCTGCGCCGAGTACTCGTTGATCATGCGGTTGCCGATGAACCCATCGCACACGCCAGAGACCACCGCAGACTTGCGGATCTTCTTGGCGAGCGCCATGGCGGTCGCAAGCACATCGGGCGCGGTCTTCGCGCCCCGCACGACCTCCAGCAACTTCATGACATTGGCGGGGCTGAAGAAATGCAGACCGATGACATCGGACGCGCGCGACGTGAAGCCGGCGATCCGGTCGACATCGAGCGTGGAGGTGTTGGTGGCGAGGATCGCGCCGGGCTTCGCCACCGCATCGAGCTGCCGGAAGACCTTTTCTTTGACGCCCATGTCTTCGAACACCGCCTCGATGACGAGGTCGACGTCGCCGAGGTCCGCGTAGGTGAGCGTCGGCTTGAGCAGCGCCATGCGCGCCTCGAGCTTGGCCGCATCGAGCTTGCCTTTCTTGACTTGACCCTCGTAGGTCTGGCGGACGCGGGCGACGCCCTTGTCGAGCGCCTCCTGACCGACTTCCAGCAGTCGGACGGCGATACCGGCGTTGAGGAAATTGATGGCGATCCCCGTGCCCATGGTGCCGGCACCGATCACTGCGACCGACGCGATATTGCGCGGCTTGGTGCCCTCAGGCAGGCCGGTGACGCGGCCGGCCGCACGCTCGGCGAAGAACACATGCCGCAGCGAGGCCGACACCGGGCCGTCCATCAGTTGCTTGAACAGACGACCCTCCTCGGCGAAACCGGCGTCGATGGAGCGTGTCGCACCGTACTCCACCGCATCGATGATCGAGATCGGCGCCGGGTATTCCTTGAAGGCGGTCTTGGCGGTGTTCCGCGCGAACTGGCAGAGCGCCTGCAGATCAGGTTCTTTCACCTTGCGGTCCCGTGCGCGCGGCAACGGCTTGCCCTCGCGCAGCGCAGCCACCGAGGCCTCGGCGACGGCGACCGCCGCACCGATCAGGTCGGTCTCGACCACTTTGTCGAACAGCGGCGACTTGGCGAACAGGGCGACCGGCAACGGCTCGCCCGACAACATCACGTTGAGTGCGCCCTCGACGCCGATCAGACGGGGCAGACGCTGCGTACCGCCCGCACCCGGCAGCAAGCCGAGCTTCACCTCAGGCAGACCGATCCGGGCGGTGGCGAGCGCGACGCGATGGTGGCAGCTCATCGCGAGCTCGAGTCCGCCACCGAGCGCCATGCCTTCGATCGCAGCGACCACCGGCTTGTGGAGATCGTCGAGCAAGGAGTTGAGGGTCCATAAGGACGGCCCGCGGATCATCTCCGGCGTGCCGAACTCGCGGATGTCCGCGCCGGCGCTGAAAGTGCCGTTACCGCCGACGAGCACGATGCCCTCGACACCCGGGTCCGCAGCGGCGCGCTGCAAGGCTGCGAGCATCTCGACCCGCAACGCATACCCGAGGCTGTTGACCGGCGGCGCTTGGAACGCGATCACCGATATCCGGCCGCGCGATGATTGATCGACCATTGCCATGGATGTCACCTCGTCAAAGATTCTGTCACTGGTTCTGCAGCCCGCCGGTGAGCACGATGCGCATCGCCGCCTCGACGCTGAGGTCGGTGGGCTCGATGCGATCGCGCGGCAGGTAGAGCGTGTAGCCGCCGATCTGGTAACTCATCGGCAGATAGACGGCCACCAAGGGTTCATCGGTGTCGACGCCTGGGATTGTCGCATTTTCCTGCGTCACGAACCCGAGGACCTTGCCGGGACCGACGCTCACGAGCACGACCCGCTCGAGCTCTCGTCCTGCATCACCGCCGCGCATCAATCCGGTGAGGTCGCGGATCGCTGCGAAGACGGTCTTCACCACCGGGATGCGCAGCAGCAGCGATTCGCCGAACCCGAACACTCGACGCACCACATAGGCGTTGACGAGCAGACCGACGATGAACAGCACCAGGAAGCCCGCGATCAAGCCCATTCCGGGCCGGTAGAAACCGCTCGGCAAAAGCCATTTGAGCGTCCCGGACAACAGCGACTCGGCCGTGACCCCGAGCCAATAGATGAAGTACAGCGTCAGTCCGATCGGCAGGATCGTGAGCAGCCCCTTCAGCAATATCCGGCCGATGCTTTTCATATTGAATCCCATATCGTCAAGTATACTGACCGGATACTCCGGAGTTCAGGCCACCGTTCCAGGGAGACTGTCCATGAGTAACCCCCAGCCTTCGTCGATCTTCAGCCTTTTGGCCTGCCTGACCGTCGTGTCGGGCCTGCTCGCAGGCGGTTCACCGCCCTCCAGCGCCCAGCAGTGGGGCACTTCAGAACAGCGCATCCGTTGCGAATCTTATGGTGCTGGCGAGCAGTATTGTCGCGCACCGAACGACGGTCGTGTGCGGCTCGTGCGCAACTTGGGGCCGGTCTACTGCAACGAAGGTCGGAACTGGCGCTCCGACCGCAACGGCATCACGGTGCGCGAAGGCTGCCGCGGCGAGTTCGCGCTCATGGGCACGCCCTCCAGCGGCTGGAACGACCAAGGCTCCGGCGAGATCGAGATGCGCTGCGATTCCGACGACGGTCGCGAAGCCTTCTGCGCCATCAACAACCGGGGCGTCCGCCTCACCCGCACGCTGTCCCGCGCGCCCTGCGTCGAGGGCAACACATGGCGTGCCGATTCGCGTGGGATCTATGTCCGCGGCGGTTGCCGAGGGCAGTTCATCGCCCGCACCGGTCACGACGATGGTTGGGGCGGTGGCGGCGGCTGGGGTAACAACAACAGCGGCGGTGGCGGCTGGGGTAACAACAACAGCGGCGGCGGCTTCAACCAAGGTTCGGCCCCTTACCAGATCAGGTGCCAGTCGATCGGCGGTCGATGGGGTGCGTGCCCGGTGCAGATCAACGGCAAAGTCCGTCTCGTTCGCCGCGAGAGCCACGCCGCCTGCACCCGTGGCATGACTTGGGGCACCTTGGGTAACGAAGCCATCTGGGTCAGCGACGGCTGCCGCGCCATCTTCGAAGTCCAGGGTGGGCGTCCGATGGCTGGGCGCAGCAACTACGACGGCGCGGGCATGGCTCCGCCGGGCGTGTCGCGTAGGGCGATCCCAGAGGATTCGGACGGACCGCCCATGAGGGGGCCGGACCCGCAATCACGCGAAGCGCCGAAGTGACCCCGTTGGCAGCTGGCGCATCTCCTACCGCCCGGTGACGCTCGCGGCTTGACACGTAGGACTCTCACAGGTATCTTGTTTCATAAAGGTACCTGAAACCATGAATCCTCCAACCGAAATCAAGCTCGCCCCCCTGCGCAAGGGACTCCTCGAATTCGTCGTCCTCAAGATCGTGGGCGGCGAGAGTCTCTATGTTCCGGACATCCTTCGCCGGTTAGCGAACACCGAGTTCGCCACCCAGGAAGGCACGCTGTACCCCTTGCTGAGCAAACTCCGGCGCGAAGACCTCGTGCAGTACGAGTGGCGGGAGTCCGAGACGGGGCCGCCACGGAAGTACTACCGCCTGACCACTGCCGGCGAGGCCCAGTTGGCCACGCTCGACGACTACTGGACCCGCATCAACCGCACTCTCGCCGGCCTCGGCCGATCCACGGAAACACCATCATGAAACGTGTCATCACCGCCAGCCTGAACCGCAACGCCTTCCAGTTCGAGGAGGACGCCTACGCCCGGCTCGAAGGTTGGCTCACCGATGCCAGCGCGCGCCTTCAGAGCGATCCTGACCGGGCCGAGATCCTCGCTGATCTCGAACAGTCGGTCGCGGACAAATGCAGCCGTCGCCTACCGACCGGTCGCACCGTGATCACACTCGATGAGTTGGTGCCGGCGCTGCAGGAGATCGGGCATGTCGAGGCCGTTGAATCGACCAGCTCGACCGCTGCCGTCGCGGCAGGCGCCTCCGCCGAACACGGCGCGACAGCCGGCGGCGCGACCCCTTCCGCGGCGACCGCCCTGCAGCAGATCAGCCAAGGCGCCTGGATCAGCGGCGTCTGCCTCGGCCTCGCGCGCAGCGCCTCGATCGATGCGACCTTGGTGCGCGTAATCGCCCTGCTGCTGCTGTTCGTGACCGGCGGCGGCCTAATCCTGCTCTATGGCGTGCTGATGCTGATCATCCCGTTCGCACCCATCGACCCGGCGCAGCCGCCGATGAAGGCGCTTCCAGCAAAGTGTCGCGCGGCGATCGTCTACCTACGCTCGAAACTCTCCGCGCTCTCGGGCTGATCGGCGGTCGATGAAGTAATAGGCCATATCTTTGTCGCCGAACGCGGGATCGGCGACCACATCGTGCGAGTGCACCCCGCCGATGCGCCCGATCGCCGTGCGCGACCGGAGATTCTGCGTGCCGATGTGGAACCATACCCGCTCGACGAAACCGAAGGCGTGCGCCAACAACAGGCGCTTCATCTCGTGGTTGTAGCGGCCGCCCCAGCAGCGACGCGCCAGGAAGGTGTAGCCGATCGCGACCGAATCCTCCTGCGGACGGTGGTCATAGTACCGCGTCGACCCGATGACCACGTCGTCCGCAGCATCGCGCACCAGCAGCGCACCCCCTGACACCAGCCCATCATCGAAAAGCTTGCGGAACACCTCGGGCTTGTAACGATCCCAGGAAGGATGCTGCTCCCAGATGAGCGGATCGCGGGCGACCGCGTAGAGCGCGTCGTGATCGACCGCACGCAGCGGCGCGAGCAGGACGGACTGCCCGGCCAGCGTCGGTTGCAACAGCGCAGAGCAAGGTGCGGTGGTCGTCACGGGCGCGACTCTAAATCATGGCGCCGCCGACCGCCACGACGGACGGTCCTGTCATCGTGCGCAGCGTCGTCACGACCAGCAGCAGGGCGAGCCCCGTGATGACGACCGAGGTGCCGAGCGTGCCGAAGGTGTGTACGACCGGCTCGTTCACGGATGGCACGCTGCAAGTCCCGATCGCCGCCGTAGAGCCGGTACGCATCGAAATCCCTCCCCCATGATATGTTCAGCCCGCAATGTACATCCCGACACAGTTCGCCGAAAGCGACGCCGCGCAGATCGCCGCGTTCGTGGGGGCGTATCCGCTCGCCGCACTGGCCGGAATCGAGGACGGCCGGCCGGTCGTCGACCATCTGCCGTTTCTTTGCCTCGATCATCTCGCACCGGGCGGTACGCTGATCGCGCACACCGCCAAGGCGAACCAGACATGGCGCCTCGGCGAACGCAGCGCACCGGTGGTGGTGGCGTTCAGCGGCGCGGCCGCCTACATCTCTCCGTCCCACTATCCGAGCAAGCACGAGACGCATCAGGTGGTGCCGACCTGGAACTACCGGGCGGTTCATGTGCGCGGTACGCTCACCTGCACCCATGACCGCGACGCAAAGCTGCAGATCGTCGAGCAGCTCACGCGCCACATGGAATCACAGCGACGCGAGCCGTGGGCCGTGTCGGATGCGCCGGCAGATTACATCGAGAAGATGCTACAGGGCATCGTCGGGCTCACGCTCACCATCAGCGAAGTGACGGCAAAGACGAAAGCCAGCCAGAACCGCACGCCCGCCGACCAGCGCGGCGTGCTCGAAGGGCTGCGCGACGACCCCACGACGGCCGAAGCCGCCGCGCTCATCGCGCAGCGGCTCAAAGATTGAAGTAAGCCGGCGCGCCGCGCGGCTAGTCCGTCAGCGTCACCGTCAGGTCGCCGACCCCGACCGTCACCTCGATCGGCTCCCGACCGCGGCCCTTGCCCGCGATGCTGCCGCCGACCCAGTGACGGTCCACCGTCCCGTCGACACCTGTCACCGTGAGACCGCCGACGCCGGTGGTCCCTTCCACCGTTCCGACGTTCTCGCGCGTCGTGCGGATCTCGGCGTTGCCGGTGCCGACACGGACCGAGATCGCGCCGCTGGCGGCATCGACGCGTGCGTCACCCACGCCGAGATCGACTTCGATGCGTCGCGCGGGCACCGTGATCTTCACCTCACCGACGCCGAGCTTCGCCTCCAGCGCCGAGAACACCTTCTTCGGCAGACGCAGCACCCAACGCTCTTCGATGTTCTTGGAGTCCACCTCGAGCCGCAGTTGGTCGCCGCGGGTGGTGGCCGACATCTGCAGCGTCGACACATCGGGCAATGCGCCGATGCCTGTGTTGCGCTTCGCGATGAGCGTCACGCGCGCCTCGATGGCGTCGCTCTCGCCCGGCTCGATGCGCACCTCGCCGACGGCCGCCTCGACGACGATCGAAGCGATGTTCTCGGCGGCGAGCATGCGGGTGCGGGTGACGGACTCCGAGGCGACGGCCGGGAGGGCGGTGGAGATGACCAGTAACGCGACGGCCAGCGTCGAGCGGGACAAGACGGTCATGGGAGCCTCCGGATCGGGGTGTTTCGGACCGGTGATATGGCTGACTATAACACCAATCATGTCAACGGAGTTTCGCTCGGAGAACCGCTTGCTGCGCAAGGTGCCGCGTGGAAGTTCACCGGTGAGGTACACGGCGAGGACCGAGACCGGGTGATGACCGCGCTCAGTTTCGACATCAGGGTATCGACGAGGGGCGTACGGCGTTCTAAGGCTGGGTATCGCCCATCAAGCCGCTTGTCTCTTCGAGGCCCGACCTGAACGCTCGCCGGTCAAGAATGACAGTCGCTCTGTGAGCCGCCTCAACGACTCCCAACCCATATCGGTCACGGTGACGGTCTTCGTACGGCGATCGGCGCGATCTTTCTGCTGATCGATCTCGATGAGCGAGCTCGCCTTCATCTGTTCGATAAGGCCCCGGCAGACCCGGTCTCCCCCGAACCCGTTGAGACGGAGCGTCAGGATCAAGTAAGTGACAGGCCCGCCGTCACAGGTCGCGGCTACCGCCAACGCTGCCGTCAGGCTGATCTGGTGGTCGTTTGCCGTCATCACCCTGCTGCTCATGGCGCCGCTCCTGCATATCCGAAAGATGGGGAATCAACGACGAAGTCTTTCCGCAGCCATCGGTCGATGAAATGGATATCGACTTGCAGACGCCAGAATGACTCGATCAAGAAAACGTTCAGGGACAGGTCGGTGGCCGAATCAAACTCGACCGGCGCGATCGCGGAATACGACTCACTGAGTGAGTCGTCGTCTGCCGTGTAGATCTTGTACCTCTTCGACTCGCCCCGGGATATGCACAGATACTGATCGACCGCCTTGCCATGCAGGCGATGCCGTCTCGCGATGACCAATACAGGCCAGTCGATCGGGTCACGGATTGCGTTTGCGGCCATGGTGCCAACTCGGGCGAGAGGGACGAGAATAACGATACTGTTTGTTGACACACAAAACATGACATACATGTAGCACAAATATGTGCATTTTTGAATATATAAGTGCTATTTATTTTTTGTTTCGAACCCGATCCTAAAAAAGGGGGCAAGCGCTGCACACCGCACCGGCTACACCAATCCCGCCTAAGCGGCTGTGCCACTTCTAGAACGATTCACCGCTGAACGTGGACCCGAGCTCGACCACGGTCGCCTCGAGCTGCCTGAAGAACCCGATGATCTCGCCTTGCCATGGCACTGAGATCGGTGGTCAGGACAATCCGTACGCAGATAACAGAATAAAAATAAGCAGGGCCCAAAAGACCAAACCATTGCGCCGTTCCAACTGTTTTTTATGATTTCTCGACGCACCTGTCTTGTCGATAGAAGCGACCAGATTAGGAGGCTCTACCGGCGCTCTAGGGGGAGCGCCATCCAGCATTGGATCTACGCCGAGTAACGCGGCGTACGCATCGGCAGAACGAGCCGCAAAAAGACCATTGTAGAAATATGAGTGGTCATCGTTTTCTAAGCCGAGAATTTGCTTGTCCGACAACAACGTCGTTCTAGCAACATCATTAATGGATAGAACCCGTGAGAGACGAGCTTGCCTCAATGCGACCGCAAAAGGCGATAACGAGCGGCTCCCCCTCATCACACCACCGTCCCGACCATATGTAACGCCGAACGCAATAACTCTTGGTTCGAATTTGACCGACAGAAACCAAATCCAAGCTAGCGTCAACCTGATTCCTGTCGGGCGATAGCCTTGGCATCGCGTATATATTCTCGTTTCCGATCGCCGTGGACAGGTAGACCGGCGATTTAGAACGCGCAATAAAATGCTGTTTTAGCGCGCGGGTATGATGCTCCGATGAAAAAGAGCGCTTTCGGTATCTCATCGACTAACCCTACACGCAAGCCCAGCGCAGCAGCAGCCCGGCTACTGGATGCAGTCAAAGTATTACTGTCGAAATTCGCGCCTGATGAAATTACGACCGTGATGATTCTGGAAGAGGCCGGTGTCGCGCGCAACACCCTTTATCTGCACTATGACAACCATGCCGCCTTGATTGAAGCAGCACTGCTGTCCGTCTTCTTAGACAGCGCGAAATCCCATGCGGATTTCCTCAAGAAGAGCGTCAAAGATTCTCGAAGCAAGTCGGAATTCGTAAATCGAACGGTCGATCTCATTAAAGTCTCACAAGACCGAGAATTCAAGAACTTCCGCGTTGCTCGCTGCCGCCTTATCGCGCATGCCGACAAGAGTACGCGCTTTTCAAAAATTCTCGGCGTGGAGCAGAGCAAATTAAACGAAAGCTTCGCAAAAAGTTTTGAAGCGTTGCAGAAAAAAGGATGGATGAGCGATGAAGTGACGCCGCACGCGGCGGCTTTGTTTGTTCAGGCCATGACTTTTGGTCGGGTCATTGACGATGTTTCATCGAAAAAGATCGATGAGAAGTCGTGGGACGAAGCGTTCATTTTCATCATGAAAAAGACGATCTTGGATGATTGAAATTCAGACGGCTTCCCTGTCAACGCCATCAGGCTCTCTTCGGGGAGCGCTGCAACAAACCGCTGCAACCCTCCCTCTGCTCTGTTGGCCTGAGAGCATCTAGAGACATCCGGACCATGCAGAGGGAGATTGGAGCGGGTGATGGGAATCGAACCCACGTTAGCAGCTCGGGAAGCTGCTGCGCCCTGCTACTGAAGGAGGGCGCAGGACGTTAGTCCTGCGATCGAAATCACTTGCCCCAACGCCAACGCGTCGGCTCACCCTTCAGCCAGCAAACGAAAACCAGAGCCAAAGAGATGCCTTGGGTGTAAACAAAGAATTCGACTCCCCGCTGATGAGGCAGAAAAAACAGGCAACCCAAAGGAAGTGCTAGGAAATAGACGGCGAAAACGACCCAACCCTGCCAGGTGATCGGGAAGCCCCAACCCCAACCGTACCGTTTGGCTGGAAACCAATATGGCGGTCCGCGCAGCATATTTTCGAGTCTTCGCGTCCTCAATCCTTGTAAAACGGCTCTACGACGCCCTTGCGAATGAGCGTCAACGGCTTACCGCGACGATCCAATGTCTTGCCGATCGTCGTGCGGATCCAACCTTCGGAAATGCAGTACTCCTCGACGTTGGTGTACTCGGTTCCATTGCAACAACCCGCTGCAACCCTCCCTATGCTCTTGTCTGAGAGCATGTAGAGACATCCAGACTATCGAGAGGGAGAGTGGAGCGGGTGATGTTAATCGAACCCACGTTAGCAGCTTGGGAAGCTGCAGTTCTACCATTGAACTACACCCGCACCAGGTGAGACGGCATGATACGAGGCTGCGCCCTCGGGCGGCAACCGCGGACCCGCCGGAACATCCCTTACCCCATGAGATCTTTGCTGTTCTGGAGCGCCCTGCCCTTCGTGCTGCCGCAGGCGATGCGGGTCCGCCTGCGGGCACCGCGTTTCGCGGGGCCTGCTGCCGCCGCTGAGGGACTGGCGTGGCCGGGCGCTGTCGCACCCGCTGATGCCGGAGCGCCGCTACGCCTGCTCGGCCTGGGTGACT
>Ga0164293_10001963_pt1 | contig 17396 bp, 17 predicted proteins | sample GEODES118metaG_FD_111487 | JGI IMG/M metagenome (GOLD analysis project Ga0164293, IMG submission 111487) | Eutrophic lake water microbial communities from Lake Mendota, Wisconsin, USA - GEODES118 metaG | ecosystem: Environmental > Aquatic > Freshwater > Lake | place: USA: Lake Mendota...
GCCACGGCCAGCACCTTCAGCCGGCCGGCGCGCGCCAGCTGCAGCACCGAGGGCACGTCGGGCAGGCCGACCTGGACCTCGCCGCCGACGATCGCGGTGACGAGCTGGCCGCTGCTCTTGTAGGGGATGTGCTTGATCTCGAGCCCTGCGGCCCGGTTCATCAACTCCATGCCCAGGTGCAGCATGCTGCCGTTGCCGGCCGAGCCGTAGTTCAGCTCCCCCTGGCGCGAGCGCGCCAGGCGCAGGAAGTCCTGGAAGGAGGCGGCCGGGAAGGCTGGGGCGGCGACGAGCGCGAAATTGCCGACCGCCACGCGCGAGACGGGCACGAGGTCGCGGTCGGAGTCGTAGGGCAGGCGCCGGTACATGCTGGGGCTGACGGCGAGCGTGCCCACCGTGCCCATCAGCAGCGTGTGGCCGTCCGCGACAGCCGTGGCGACGGCCTGCGAGCCCAGCGTGCCACCGGCACCGCCGCGGTTCTCCACCACCATGGCCTGGCCGAGGTGGGGGGCGATCCGCTCGGCCAGCACGCGCGCGGCAATGTCCGTGGCGCCGCCCGGGGCCAGCGGCACGACCAGCCGGACCGGCCTGGCCGGGAAGCCCTGGGCCCGGGAGCCGCCCGCCGCCAGCAGGCTGGCGGCAGCGGCGAGCAAGGTGGCGCGTCTCGTGTTCATCGGGTCTCCTTTGTCATGGCGCAGTTGGCGCCTCGGGTGACGATGCTCCGGGGCTGATCTCGGCGCCTCGGCCTGCCGGAACCTTGCTCAGGTCAGATGCCGGAAGCGGTCCAGCGTGGCCCGGACACGGGCCTCGGCCTGGGCGTCCAGCGGCTTCAGCGGGCGCCGCGGCAGGCCGATGTCGATGCCCCAGCGGTACTTGATCGCGGCGTGGTAGAAGGCCACGGGGATGCCGGTGCCGGTCAGGTGCCGCAGCTCGTTGGCCTCCTGCTGCAGCGCGACGGCGCGCTTGTTGTCGCCGGCCGCCGCGGCGTCGAAGATCGCGTTCACCAGCCCCGGGAACAGGTTGGACATGCCCGACACGCAGCCCTGCCCGCCCGCCGACAGGCAGGGGTAGAGCATGGTCTGCGAGCCCACCAGGAAGACGAAATCCGGGTCCTTGACCGCGGCGATGCAGTTGTAGAAGAGCTGGATGCTGGTGCTCGAGTCCTTCAGGCCGCGCAGGCCGTAGGCGGCGAGCTCGCCCACCTGCTCGCCGGTGACGCAGTAGTTCGTGTACTTCGGGTTGTTGTAGAGGTAGACGGGGATGTCGCGCCCGACAGCGTCGATCAGGGCCTTGAAGTGGTCGTTGATGAGCTGCGGGCCGTGCAGGTAGTAGTAGGGCGTCAGGCTGGCTGCGCCGTGCGCGCCGATGCTCGCGGCGTAGCGGGCGCGCTCGATCGTGATGTCGGTGGAGGGGTGGCCGACATGCACGATCACGGTCGTGCTCTTGCCCTGGCACTCCTTCATCACGGTCTCGGCCACGAGACGGCACTGGTCTTCGCGCATCAGCGGCTGGGAGCCGTAGGAGCCGCAGACGTAGAAGCCCTGCACGCGCGGCTGCAGCCACTGCACGAAGGCGCGCAGCTTGGGCACGTCGACTTCGCCGCGCTCGTCGAAGGGGGTGATCAGCGCCGGCATCGCGCCGTGGAACTTGGGGGACATCGAACGGGGGCTCCTGGGTGGGTGTCGTTGCCGGCCTCTGCGCCCGCAAGGGCAGCACCTGGACCAGACCAATAGATGTTGCTACATCCTTCTGGGGTCGTCAAGCGGTCATTCCCCAAGGGTTTTCCCATGGGCAGCGGTCCACAATCCGACCCTGGCGTGGTGCGCCGAGCGCGCCGCATCCCCCCATGGAAGACCTGAGACCGATGGCCCCCGACCCGCAGGGCCGGACCCCGTACCCGCGGGTCCGGCTCGCGTACTTCAACAAGCTCGTCAACCTGGTGATGAGCCGCCAGTTCCAGCTGCACGGCCTGGACGTGACGCGCGAGCAGGAGGCCATCCTTCGCGAGCTCGCGCAGGGTGACGGCTGCAACCAGGCCGAGCTCGCGCAGCGCACCGGCCAGGACCGCAACAACCTCTCGCGCACGCTGGGCCTGCTCGAGGCCAAGCAGCTCGTCACGCGAGACGCCAGCCGCGACGACAAGCGCCACAGCGTGGTGCGCCTGACCCCCTCGGGCCGGCGCATGCAGCAGCAGGCACTGCAGGCGGTGGACCGCTACCGCGCCACCCTGTACCAGGGCTTCACGCCGCAGGAGATCGACGAGTTCGCGCGCGCGCTAGGGCGCCTCACCGCGAATCTGGAAACCTTTCTCGGGGCCGCGGCGACGGCACCGCGCGCGCCGAAGGACGAAGGCCATGCCTGATCTCGTGACCCTCGGCGAGACCAGCGCCGTCTTCGTCGCCCGCGACGTCGGCCGTATGCGCTATTGCCGCGACTACACCCTGCGGCCGGGCGGCGCCGAGGCCACGGTGGCGGTGGGGGTGCAGCGCCTGGGCTTCGGCGCGGCCTGGATGAGCGCGCTCGGTGACGACGAGATGGGCCACTACCTGCGCGGCCTCGTGGCCGCAGAGGGGGTGGACGTCTCACGCGTGCAGATGCTCGCGGGCTGCCCGACGGCGGTCTTCCTGCGCGAGCGCCTGCCCGGCGGCGACGCGCGCCACTTCTACTACCGCAAGGGCTCGGCCTTCTCGTCCTACGGTCCGGAGCGGCTCGACGAGGCCTTCATCGCCTCGGCGCGCCGCCTGCACCTGACCGGCATCAGCCCGGCGCTGTCGCCGGCCTGCGACGCCGCCTGCTGGCGCGCGGTGGAGATCGCGCGCGCGCACGGCGTGCAGGTCTCCTTCGACCCGAACGTGCGGCTGGCCCTGTGGACGGCCGCCCAGGCCCGCGCCGGCCTGGCCCGCTACTTCGAGGCTGCCGACCTGGTGCTGCCCGGGCTGGAGGACCTGCAGATGCTCTACGGTGACGCGAGCGCCGAAGCCGCGCTGACCCGGCTGCAGGTGCTGGGCTGCCGCAATGCGGTGTTGAAGGCCGGGGCGCATGACGTGCACGTGCTGCACGACGGTGCGCCCACCCGCCTGCCGGTGGCGCCGGTCGAGCAGCCGGTGGACCTGATGGGCGCCGGCGACGCGCTGGCCGCGGGCTGCCTGGCCGGCCTGCTGGAAGACCGCGACCTCGTCGACGCGGCGCGCCTGGGCATCGCGGTGGCGCGCCTGGCGATCCAGCTGCCCGGCAACATCGAGGCCATGCCCACGCGCGCCGAGGTTGACCGCGCCCTCGGCGGCCTGCCGAGCTGGAAGCGCTGAGAACCCGCGTGCCGACGCTTCAGCCCTGCAGCATCCGCGCCAGCTCCCCGCTGTCGTGCAGCGCCTTCAGGTCCTCGTAGCCGCCTGCCAGCACGCCGCGCACGAAGATCATCGGGAAGGTGGGCCAGCCGGTCCACATCTTCAGCGCGTTGCGGCGCCGCCATTGGCTGAGGTAGCCGCCGTACTCGAGGTGATGGTGGGCGATGCCGGCGTCCTGCAGCAGGCGCCGCGCCTTGCGCGGGAAGGGGTTGCCCTGCATGCCGACGACGACGACCGCGTGCGCGCGCACGGCGGCCTCGACCTCCTCGACGATGTCGCGGTGGTGCGATGCGACGCGCTCGCGCACGGCCGGGTGGATGCGGGATTCCTCGAGCACGGGGCGGGGCATGGGGCTTCTCCTGGATGGCCGGGACAGACCGCATTGCACCGCATCCGCCGCGACCCCGGTGCCGACGCGTTATCGTTGCGCCCTTTGCGCCAGCTCGCGCCCGCCTGGTGGGCAAGTACCGCTGGGTCGACGGCGAGCTCGCCGGGCGCACCTGGCTCATGGGCGACACCTTCACGGTGGCCGACGGCTACCTGTTCACCACCGCCTCCTGGGCCAAGTACGTGAACCTGGACCTCTTGGGCTTTGCCCACCTGCAGGCCTGGCAAGCCCGCGTGGCTGCCCGCCCGGCGGTGCAGGCGGCGCTGAAGTCCGAGGGGCTGGTCAAGTAGGGCCCGAACTGCGACACCACGAGCTGCAAGGAGACTTTCACATGGCACAGGTCCACCCGGGGCGATTCATGGCCGATCTCGGCGATCGCGACGAGATCGTCGTGTTCGTCATCGGCATGCGCATCAACCGCTTCTGGCAGTTCTGGCGCTGGTTGCCCGTGTTCGCGGCGATGCCGAAGATGATCGTGGAACTCTGCCGCGATCCCTCTCTGGGCCTGCTCGCCCGCCCCAGCACCTTCATGTCGGGCCGGGTCTTCCTGCTCGTGCAGTACTGGCGCTCCTTCGAGGATCTCGAGCGCTTCGCGCGGGCGCCGCAGGGCAGCCATCTCGAGGCCTGGCGCAATTTCAACCGGCGCATCCGCGACAACGGCTCGGTGGGCATCTTCCACGAGACCTACCGCGTGCCCGCCGGCGCCGTGGAGACCGTCTACAGCAACATGCCGGTCTTCGGGCTGGCGGCGGCCACCGGGCACGCGCCCGTGCGGGCCGGCCGCCACAGCGCAGCCGCGCGCCTGGGCGTGCGGCCCGATGGCGACGCGCCGGTCGAGCCCTACTGACACGGGCACCCGTCCGGATGCGGCGCCCGGTCGGGGCCGCATCCACGGGATGGCGAGACGCTGACCGTCGAGTGCGCGGCGTGCAGGGCCTGTCAGTGGTCGACGACTCGGTGATGCCGGCCATGCCGCGCCGCAACACGCACTTCCCGACGCTGACGCTCGCCGAGAAGATCGGTGCGCAGGAGACACGGCCGGGAACACGTTGAGCCTGGATCCAGCAGCCGGGCTTACCCTCGGGGTGAAGCAGGTTGCAGGCGGATTCCTGAGGGTGGCTGAGCCGTGCCCCGTGCGGACAAGCGGTCGACGACGGGTTCACAGTTGTGCGTGCCGGGCGTGACAACTTGCGACTTGCCGCCGTGGGGCCGACAGCCCGGACCGCCGGGCGGGCACCACCGCTGCTCGCAGAGGTCGGCGGCAGCGTGATGCGAAAGCTCCTGAACCGTGTCGTCGCCGTGTTCTTGATCAGCTGGGGCGTCATCGAAGGCATGGCAGGCTCCTGCACTTCACGCCGGTCTTGCCGGCGCCGAATTCTGTGCTGAGGTTCTGCCGTGGGTCAACCTGCCGGCCGGGCTGCAGGCGCCGCGGATGAGGCGGTCGGGCATCAGATGGCTGCGCCGACGCCACGGCGCGGGCGAGGGCCCGTATGCCCGGGGCCATGCACCCATCAACGACCCGTCGCGCCTTGCCCTCGGCATCGGGTGGCTGCCTCTTGCAGCACGCCCAGTCGACAAACGCTGCAAGGCCGACTGCGACCAGTCCGGCCCGGCCTGGACCCGAGTGGTCCTGTCAGCCCAGCTCGCGCTGCCAGGCGTACCAGGCCAGCCCGGCCGCGACGCCCGCCATCAGGAACAGCAGCACCTGCCTGCTCATCAGCCCGGCCGCGCCCAACGCGACGGCCGAGGCGGCGAGCAGTACCGGGCCTTTCGTGACGCGGCTGTGCACCCAGCCGCGCAGTGACCCGAACCCCAGGGCGACGAGAGCCAAGGCCACAAGGAAGACCGGGGCCTGCTGGCTCACCAGGCCCGCGATGGCCACGGTGGCGGCACACGCCGCCAGCAGCACGGGGCCCGTCATGAAGCGCCCGAGTTCCAGGCCGCGCAGCGACCAGAACCCGAGGCCGATCAAGGCCGCGGCAAAGAGGATCATCGGCAGCCGCAGGCTGGCCAGGGCCGCGGCCAGCAGGATCGCCCCGCCCGCCATCAGCAGGACGGGACCGGTGGTGGGCTTGAGCGTCATGATGTCTCCGAGGGATGGGCGCAACATGCGATGAAATGGAGCATAGAGCAAGTTCGGCCACCCGTCCCGGGCTACGGCATTGAGGCGGGGTTGGGCTGCGGGTCGGGCCGTCTCCACTGTCGAGTTGGTGACCGGCTGGGTCGATTCGACGGTGCCCGGCCGTCACGCCACCGTGGCGGCCCCGGCCTGCTCCGCGGCGACCAGTTCAGCCAGCCGGCGCCGGAAGCGCAGCGCGCCGGCGTCGAGACTCAGGTCGATGTTGGGCGTGGTGCGGGTGGCCATGCCCTGGTGCACCGCCTCGAGGACGACGCGGTCCTCCTCGAAGGCGCCGCGCACCGAGGCGGCGAAGCGGGCCGAGACCTCGACATCGCCCGGGGCGAAGTTGCGCATCTGGAACCAGTGGTAGCGCGTGGTCTGCCCGTCCACCGGGGTCATGAAGTTGTAGCTGTCCATCACGAAGGCGTCCGGGTGCAGCGGCCGGCCCTCGCCGCCGCTGCCTGCGGGCACGAAGATGGCGCGGATCAGCGCATGGCAGGGGAAGCGCACCTCGTACTGCTGCTTGCGGTCGCAGCGCCCGCGGAACTTCAGGTAGGGGGCGTAGAAGGGCGCCGGCTCGACGTCGTGCATCCAGCGCCAGACGGTGACCCCATCGTCGGCCATCGTGGTCTGCAGCGGCGTCTCCTCGCAGGCGCTGTTGCCGAAGGAGCTGGCGTGCACCCAGGCCACATGGCTCGGATCGAGCAGGTTGTCGGTGATGTAGCGGTAGTCGCAGCGCACCTCCATGCCGTCGCCCTGGTTCAGGCCCCAGGCCGGGTCGCCCCAGTGGGGTACCTGGAAGATGCGCGCCGGGTCGGCGCGGGCCGGGTCGCCCATCCACACCCACAGCAGACCGTGGCGCGACTCCACCGGGTAGGCGCGCACGCACGCCCCCGGGGGCACGCGGCGCATCCCGGGCGCGCGGGTGCAGGCGCCGGCGCTGTCGAAGGTGAGCCCGTGGTAGCCGCACTCCACTTCGTCGCCTTGCAGCCGGCCCATGGACAGCGGCAGCTTGCGGTGCGGGCAGGCGTCCTCCAGCGCGACGACGCGGCCGTCGCCACGGCGGAAGAAGACAAGCCGCTCGCCGAGCAGCTGCAGCGGGTGCAGCCTGTCGCGGATCTCGTGGTCCCAGGCGGCGACATACCAGGCATTTCGCAGGAACATGGGGCCGGCTCCTGAGGGGCGGTGGCGGGCGAAGGGGCGCTGCAGGCCCTCAGCCGCGCAGCGCCTCCTCGAGGAACTCGCGCTCGTGGCGCGTGCCGGCGGCCGGTCGCGCGGCCTCCTGGCTGCGCAGCTCCACGCGCCGGATCTTGCCGCTGATGGTCTTGGGCAGGTCCGAGAACTCCAGGCGCCGGACCATCTTGTAGGGCGACACCCGGCCGCGCAGGAAGCTGAAGATCGAGCGCGCGGTGTCTGCGTCGGCGGCTTGGCCCGGGGCCAGGACGACGTAGGCCTTGGGCACGAAGCCCCGCACCGCATCGGGGGAGGGCACCACGGCGGCCTCGGCCACCGCCGGGTGCTCGATCAGCGCGCTTTCCAGCTCGAAGGGGCTGATGCGGTAGCCCGAGGCCTTGAATACGTCGTCGGCGCGGCCGACGTAGGTGATGTAGCCCTCGGCGTCGCGCTGGCCGACGTCGCCCGTGTGGTAATGGCCGTCGCGCATGGCCTCGGCGGTCTTGTCCGGGTCGTCGGCGTAGCCGTCCATCAGCGCCAGCGGTCGGCGCGAGAGGTCGATGCAGATCTCGCCTTCGTCGGCGGGCCGGCCGTCGGCGTCGAGCAGCACGACAGGGTAGCCGGGCAGCGGTCGCCCCATCGACCCCGGCTTCAGCACCTGGCCGGGCGGGTTGCCGCACAGGGCCGTGGTCTCGGTCTGGCCGTAGCCGTCGCGGATGGCCACACCCCAGCCGGCGCGCACCCGCTCAATCACCTCGGGGTTCAGCGGCTCACCGGCGGAAATGGCCTCCCGCAGCTTCACGGGCCAGCGCGCGAAGTCCTCCAGGATCAGCATGCGCCAGACGGTGGGCGGGGCGCACAGCGTGTCCACGCCGTGCTTCACCAGCACGCCCAGGATGGCCGGGCCGTCGAAGCGCGGGTAGTTGTAGATGAAGACGCAGGCCTGGGCGTTGAAGGGCGCGAAGAAGCAGCTCCAGGCGTGCTTGGCCCAGCCGGGCGAGCTGATGGTCCAATGCACGTCGCCGGGCTGCAGCCCGAGCCAGTACATCGTCGACAGATGCCCTACGGGGTAGCTCTGGCGCGAGTGCCGCACCAGCTTGGGCCGCGACGTCGTGCCCGAGGTGAAGTACTCGAGCAGGGGCTCGGTCACCGCCAGCGGCGCGCCGGGCGTGAAGGCGGGCTCGGCGCGCGCGCTTTCGGCGTAGTCAGTCCAGCCCGGCGGCGGCTGGCCGGCCGCGTCGCGGCCCGCCTCGCCGGCGAACACGAGGCCGACGCCCGCGGTGAGCGCCGGAGCGAGCGCGCGCACGCCCGCGCAGCCGGCGCCGTTGGTGACGATCCAGCGCACGCGGCCGCGCTCCAGGCGGTCGGCCAGGTCCGGCCCCGACAGTAGCGTGGTGGCGGGAATGACGACCACGCCGAGCTTGATCGCGGCAAGCAGCGTCTCCCACAGCGGCACCTCGTTGCCCAGCATCAGCAGCATGCGGTCGCCCGGCTGCGCGCCCAGGCCTCGCAGGAAGTTCGCCACCTGCGAGGAGCGGCGCGAGAGCTCGGCATACGTCAGCCGGGCCTGCGCGCCCGAGGCCTCGACGATGTGCAGGGCGGGCCGGTCGTTGCCACGCGCGATCGCATCGAAGTAGTCGGTGGCCCAGTTGAAGTGCCGCAGCGCCGGCCACTGGAACTGGGCCACCGCGGCGGCCAGGTCGGTGCGCCGTGCGAGCAGGCCGTCGCGCGCGGCGAGGAAGGCGTCGAGTTCGGTCATGGTTCAGGGCTCCGGGGGTGCGGCCGCCCAGGGCGCGCCGTGGACCGGCATGGTAAGGGCACGCGTCGAGGCCGCGCGGGCAGGCAGGCTCGCCCCTCAGCCCGCCGCCTGCGCCGGCACCGGCGTCGCGCCGAAGCGCGTCATGCCCAGCACCGCTTCGCGGCCGCCGTGGGCATCGACCAGGCGGTTCTGGTCGGCCTTGGCCAGACGGTCGACCGCCTCGGGGTCGAGGCGCTCGCGCAGGCGCTGCTCGAGACGCTCGCGCACGGCGCGGTGCGCTGGCGAGGCGGCGAGGTCGCGCGTCTCCTCGGGGTCGTCCGCGAGGTCGAAGAGCTCGGGCTCGAAGCCGACGTAGTGGTGGTACTTGAAGCGCCCGTCGGCCACCATGAAGGCGGCGCTGGGCGAGCCGATCGCGTGGTACTCGCTGAAGGCCAGGCGGTCGGGCTCGGGGTCGGTGAGCGTGCGCAGCAGGGAGCGCCCGGGCAATGAGGCATCGGCCGCGTCCGGCGCGACGCCGAGCGCGTCCAGCACCGTGGGGAAGAGGTCGACGAGGCTCGCGTTGGTGGCGCAGGCGCGCTGCGGCACGCCCGCCCCGCGCAGGATCAGCGGCACGCCGGTCGACTCGCGGTACATGAGCGACTTGTTCCAGGCGCCGCGCGCGCCGAGGTTGTCGCCGTGGTCACTGGTGTAGACGACCAGGGTCTCGTCGGCCAGGCCGCTGTCGTCCAGCGCTGCGAGCACGCGGCCGATCTGCTCGTCGAGGAAGCTGACGAGGCCCAGGTAACTGGCGATCGCGAGCCGGCGCCGCTCGTCGGTGCCGAGTTCGTCGTCCAGCCGGTTGAAGGTGCTCTGGCGCTCGACCCAGGGGTGGCGCACGTGGCCGGTCTCGGGCCGCAGCTTGGGCCAGGGCAGGGTCTCGGGCGGGTAGAGGTCGAGGTAGGGCTGGGGCACGACGAGCGGGAAGTGCGGCGCGACCAGGCCAACGAACAGCGCCGCCGGCGGCGCGGCGGGCCGGGCTGCGCGCGCGTGCAGCCACTCGATGGCGCGGTCGGCCACGCGGCGGTCGAAGCGGTTGTAGTCGGACTCGCCCGCGCCGATGCGGCGGAACAGCCCGGCCCCGCCGCCGGAGGCGGGCAGCGGGTCGCGCACGCAGCCCCACAACTGCCCAGCGCCGCCGACGATGTGCACCGCCTCGTGCTGGCGGTCGAAGCCGGTGTCGTCCTCGGTGCGGCGGTAGTGCAGCTTGCCGACGGACTCCACGCCCACGCCGGCGCGCTGCAGCCGGTGTCCCCAGGCCGGCAGGCGGCCGTCGTAGGCGATCGCGTTGTCCCAGCAGCGGTGCTCGTGCACCCAGCGCCCGGTGGCGAGGCTGGCGCGCGCCGGCACGCAGATCGGGCTGGGCGTGTAGGCGCGTGTGAACACGGTGCCGGCCGCGGCCAGGCGGTCGATGTGGGGCGTGCGCGCCACGGGGCTGCCGGAGAAGCCGGCGTGGCGCGGGTCGTGCTCGTCGGAGCACAGGATCAGCACGGTGCGGTGGCGGTGGGTCATCGGGCCACTGTAGCCTGCGACGCGCGCGGTCGGCTGCCTGCGCTTGCGCAGGCGCAAGCGCCGCGTCCAGCGCATGCGTGGATTGGTCCCCGCGCGGTGCGAGGGGTTCCGCGACCGGCACCAGTGGCAGCCGTGCAACGAGAGGAACTGCCGACACTTCGGGGGGACTGGGATTCCATGCGGCTGCAGATCGATCGCGAAGACGGCGTCGTCACCATCGAATCCACGGGCTCGGTCAGGCGGAGGATCGAAGTCCGGCCGAGGCCGGACGACGCCTACGTGCCGGTGACGGCGTGCGAGACCTCGTACCCGGCCGAGCTGATCGGCAAGATCCTCGAGGTCAAGGGCGCGGCCTGGCTGTGCGACGAGATCCTGCGCGAAGAGGATCCGCGGCCGCCATCGAGAAGAACCTGCGCGCAGACGTCTTCCCCTACTTCCCCGAGGCGGGCTTCTCGAACCGGCGGATCCTCGATTTCGGGTGCGGCTCCGGCGCGTCCACGGCCGTACTGGCCCGGCGGATGCCCGGCGCGACCATCCCGCCCTCGGGAGAGGCAGGCGGTGCTGCCCATGCTCTGGCGGCACCTGCGGCCCGGGGGGTCCTCTTCGTCACGGAAACCCCTTGTCGGTGGTTTCCGGTCGAGACGCACACGACCGGCGGCCTGTTCCTGTTGAACTACCTTCCCGATCCCTGGGCCCTGCGCGTCGCGCGCAGGTTCTCCAGGCGGGGGCTGCAGGCCGCCGACTGGAACGGCCTGCTGCGCGACGGCATCCGTGGCGGCAGCACGCGCGACCGGAACGACATGTGGTGAGCGGTGCTGGACAAGACGCGCCGCATGGCGGCCAAGAACGTGCTGTTCGGCTTGTTCAAGCTCGTCAAGCTGGGCACCGGCGTCACCATGCTGCCGGTGCTGTCCCTGGCGATCCGCAAGGAGCCGCGCTGAGGGCGCCCGTGGCGCCCGGGTAAGACCCGACAGACAAGGGCTTTCGTGCCGCGCAGCATGCCGGCCTGCGCGTCGGAGCGGGGCGCGCCCACACCCCAAGCCGAACCCTCTCATGGAACTCAGGCATCTGCGCTACTTCGTGGCCGTCGCGGAGGAGGAGCACATGACGCGCGCGGCGGCGCGCCTGTGCATCCAGCAGCCCCCGCTGAGCCAGCAGATCCGCGCTCTCGAGCAGGAGCTGGGCGTGCAGCTGTTCAACCGCGTGGGCAAGCGCATCGAGCTCAGCGCCGCGGGCAAGCTCTTCCTGGGCGAGGCGCGCGAGATCCTCACCCATGTGGAGGAGGCGGCGCAGCGGGTCCGGCGCTTCGACCTGGGCGAGGAGGGCCGCATGCGCGTGGGCTACACCAGCTCGGCCTCCATGCACGAGCTCACGCCCGGAATCATCCGCGCCTTCCGGGCCGCACACCCCCTGATCTCGCTGGAGATCGAGGAAGGCGCCGCCCATGACCTGCTGTGCGCGGTCGAGGAGGAGCGCATCGACGCCGCCTTCGTGCGCTCGCCTGTGAGCCGCTATGCCACGCTGGACTGCATCAGCCTGCTGCACGAGAGCATGGTCGTGGCCCTGCCGGTGCGGCACCGGCTGGCCGCCCAGGCCGGCATGGGCCTGGAGCTGGCCGAACTGCGCGACGAGCCCTTCATCCTGTACCGTCAGGTCAACGGCTCCGGCATCAAGGACATGCTGATCACCGTTTGCCGCAAGGCGGGCTTCGAGCCCCAGCCGGTGCAGGAGGTCCACCGCATGATGGCCGCGATCCAGCTCGTGGCGGCCGGCCTGGGCATCTCGGTGGTGCCGCAGTCGCTGGATTCCATCCAGCCCAAGAGCGTGGTCTACCGCCCCCTGCGGCACGACAGCGCGGTCACCGTGCCGCTGAACCTGGCCTACCGCCGCCACGTGGACGCGCAGGCCATCACGCGCTTCATCGCCTTGTCGAAGTCGCTGGCCCAGGCGCTGGCAGGTCCCGGACGGCGCCCTGATTGATATCTGAAAAATATCACGAGGTATCTTTTTCCTATTTTGGTTTTGTTTGGGTATCGAATACGCTCCGTCGCCAGGGCCGGCGGTCGACCGCCCCGGATACAACTTCTCTGGACCAAAGCCATGACCAAGGATACCGACGTGATGATCGTGGGGGGCGGCATCGGCGGGCTGGTGCTCGCCCTGAGCCTGCACCAGATCGGCGTGAACTGCCGGGTGTACGAGGGCGTCAGGGAGCTCAAGCCCCTGGGGGCGGGCATCAACCTGCTGCCGCACGCGGTGCGCGAACTCGACGAGATGGGGCTGCTGCAGGCGTTGGACGCGGTGGGCATCCGCACCAAGGACGCCTCCTATTTCAACCACCACGGGCAGTTCATCTACCGCGAGGTGGCGGGCCAGGCCGCCGGCTACGCATGGCCGCAGTTCTCCATCCACCGCGGCGACCTGCAGATGCTGCTCTACCGCGCTGTGATCGAGCGCCTGGGCCCGGACAGCGTCGTCACCGGCCACAAGTTCGTCTCGGTCGCGCAGGACAGCGATGGCGTGACCGCCTCGTTCAAGGACTCTTCGGGTCAGGACCTTCCCAAGGTGCGCGCCACCCTGATGGTGGGCTGCGACGGCATCAACTCCGCCGTGCGCAGGCAGTTCTACCCTCACGAGGGCGACCCGGTCTACTCCGGCCTGACGGTCTGGCGCGGCGTCACGCCGCACCCGCCCTTCCTCAGCGGCGCAGACACCATCCGCGCGGGCTGGATGACCGTGGGCAAGATCATGGTCTACCCGATCCGCGACAAGATCGATGCGCAGGGCAACCAGCTGATGAACTGGGTGGCCACGCTGGAGCGGCCCAAGCCCACCGCCTACGACTGGAACGGCGAGGCCCGTCTCGAGGACTTCTTCGAGCCCTACTCGAAGTGGACCTTCGCCTGGCTGGACATCCCGGCGATGCTGAAGAAGACCGAGCGCTACATGGTCTACCCCATGGTCGACCGCGACCCGGTCAAGACCTGGACCTTCGGCCGCGTCACGCTGCTGGGTGACGCGGCCCACCCGATGTACCCGCGCGGCTCCAACGGCGCCGGGCAGTCCATCCTCGATGCCCGCTACATGGCCGGGTGCTTCAAGCGCAGCGGCGTCAACGCGGACGCCCTGCAGGAGTACGACAAGGTCCGCGTCGAGGCGACGGGCAAGGTCGTCCTGATGAACCGGGCGAACCCGCCGGACACCGTGCTTCGCGTGGTCTATGAGCGCACGGGCGGCAAGCGCTTCAACAGGATCGAGGACGTGATCTCGGCCAGCGAACTGCAGCAGATCCTCGACGACTACAAGGCGGTGGCCGGGTTCCAGGTCAAGGAACTCGCGCGGCGGCCCTCGCTGGTGTGACCTCGAGCCTTTCCATCCCGACATCGACACACGGAGACAAACTCATGGCTTCCCTTCCCCGCCTGATCCGGTCCCTGGCCTCGCTGGCCCTGGCCGCAATCCCCGCGCTCTCCTGGGCGCAGGGCAACTTCCCGAACCGCCCCGTCAAGATCATCGTGCCGTACGCCGCGGGCGGCGGGGCCGACCAGGTGACGCGCCTGATCGGGCAGCGCCTCGGTGAGCGGCTCAAGCAGAACATCGTGGTCGAGAACCGCGGGGGCGGCAGCAACACGATCGGCATGGCCGCGGTGGCGAAGTCGCCCGCGGACGGCTACACGCTGGGGCTGGTCACGCCCACCTTCCTGATGACCCAGTCCACGATCAAGAACCACCCCTACGACACGATGAAGGACTTCACCGCGGTGGCCATGCTGGGTGACGCTCCGCTGTTCCTGGCGGTGCCGGCCAGCTTGCCGGTGAAGAACGTGAGGGAGTTCGTCCAGCACGGCAAGACCACCCAGATGAACTGGGCCTCGGGCGGCACGGCCTCGACCCAGGGGCTGGCCGGCCTGACCTTCAGCGCGCTGGCCGGGCTCAACACCGTGCAGATCCAGTACAAGGGCAGCTCCCAGGGCATGACCGACCTGCTGGCCGGCCGCGTGCACTTCATCTTCAACCCTCTGCCTTCCCTCGTGGGCCATGCGAAGTCGGGCAAGCTCAGGATCCTGGGCGTGGCGAGCAACGAGCGCGTGGCCTCGCACCCCGACATCCCGGCGATCGCCGAGACCCTTCCGGGCTACTACGCGGCAGGCTGGTTCGGACTGGTGGCCCCCGCGGGCACGCCCAAGCCCATCATCGACCGGCTCAACCGCGAGATCGCCGACATCCTCAACACCCCGGAGACCCGCGCCAGCATGGTCGAGAGCGGCCTCGAGCCCCGGGTGATGAGCCCGGCCGAGTTCGGGCAGATGCTCGGCAGCGAGTTCGCCAAGTACACCAAGGTGTTCAACGACGAGGGCATCAAGCCGGAATGACGGGCATGTCCAAGCTCAGACTCACGCTGGCCTGCTGGGACTACGACCGCACCCGCGCCCTGATGGACGGGTCGGTCCAGGCCGAGGGCATAGACCTCAACTACCTCAGCCTGCCGGTCGAGGAGACTTTCTTCAGGATGCTGCGGCACCGGGAGTTCGATGTCGCGGAGCTCTCGCTGTCGTCCTACCTGATCAGCCTGTCCAAGCCCGAGAGGCCCTTCGTCGCGATCCCGGTGTTCCCGTCCTGCGTGTTCCGGCACTCGGGCATCTTCGTCCATGCCGACGCCGGCATCCGCGAGCCGAAGGACCTGATCGGGCGCCGGGTGGGCACCCCCGAGTACCAGATGACGGCGGCGGTCTGGATCCGCGGCATCCTGGCCGAGCACCACGGTGTCCCGGTGGATGCGATGACCCATTTCACGGGCGGCGCCGAGCAGCCCGGGCGGGCCGAGAAGCTCAAGCTGCAACTGCCCCCGAACATCAAGGTCGAGCGCATCGGGCCCGGGCAGACGCTGTCGCGGATGCTGCGCGACGGCGAGATCGACGCCCTGTACACGGCCCGCACCCCCTCCACCTTCCATGACGGCAGCGGCAAGGTGCGGCGCCTGTTCCCCGACTACGGGCAGGTCGAGCGCGAGTACCACCGCCAGACCGGGATCTTCCCGATCATGCACGTCGTCGTGATGCGGCGCGAGGTGTACGAGGCCAACCGCTGGATCGCGCAGTCGCTCTACAAGGCCTTCCTCGAGGCCCAGAGGCGCTGCTACCTGGACCTCGGCGAGAACGTCGTCCTCAAGACCATGCTGCCCTGGCTGAACTCGCACGTGGACGAGGCCCGCGCCCGCATGGGTGAGGACTTCTGGCCCTACGGCCTCGAGCGCACCCGCACCACGCTGACCACGCTGCTGCGCTATTCCTGCGAGCAGGGGCTGATCCCGTCCGCGCCCGAGCCGGAGGCGCTCTTCGCACCCGAGACCCTGGAAGCGTTCAAGATCTGAGGCTGCGACGCCTCGCGCCGGGCAGGCGTGCCGGGGCAGGGCCATGCCCGAGAATCGGCGCCTCCGACCGAGGTCCCATGGCCGAATTCAAGAAGCGCCTCCGGCGCTGGTTCCCGACTGCGCAGACGCTGGAGCAGACCCGCGGGTTCGGCTGGCTGGGCCACTACCTGCGCGAGCATCCGCGGCTGTGGGTGCTGCACCGGCGCGGGGTGGCCCTGGGCGTGGCGCTGGGCATCGGCATCGGCGTGTTCCCGGTGCCGCTGCAGATGCCGGCGGCCATGCTCGCGGCCGTCGCGCTGCGCGCCAACGTGGCCGCGGCGGCGGCGGCCACGTGGCTCACGAACCCGTTCACGATGGCGCCGATCTGGGCCCTCGCGGCGCTGCTGGGTTCCTTTGTCATCCCGACGGCCGATCCTGGCACGGTGGTCCCCGTGCCCGTGGAGTGGCAGTGGTCCGAGCCGCTGTCCTGGCCCGCGGCCTTCTGGGAGGCCGTCACATCCTGGGGTCCGGCCCTGCTGGCCGGGTTTCCGCTCGCGGGCCTGATGCTGGGCGTGCTGGCCTACCTGGTCGTTTACTGGGGCTGGGCGGTGCTGATCCGCCAGGAGCGCCGGCGCCGCCTGGAGCGCGCGACCCCGCGCTGATGCCGGGGCTCTGGCTCGCGCCGGAGCGGTCGGCCCGGGAGGATGCTCATGCCGGCACCACCGGCAGCAGCAGCCTCGAGGGCGCCTCGCCCCCGTGGCGGATGCGCAGCGTGGTCACGCACTGCTCGTGCACCGCGGCCTGGCCGGCACGCGCCCCAGTGCCGGGGTTGACCGAATAGGCCGGGAAGGCGCCCGCCGACAGTGACAGGCGCAGCCGGTGCCCGGCGCGCAGGACCGCGCATGTGGCGCGCATGTCGACCCGGATGGGCTGCCCGGCGGATCCGCCGTCGACCCGCACGATGCCCTGCGTCAGGTTCCAGACCCGTCCGTCCGGCTCGACGTCCGACAGCACGGCGCAGAGATCGAAGGAGGGTCGGTCGCTCTCCGCGAAGATCTCGGCCGCGACGTCGCCGGCCAGGTGCAGGTCGGCGCGCAGCGGCGGGGTGGTGAAGGTCGCGACGTCGGCGCGCTGGTCGATGGTGGCGCGGTCGACCGCACCGGCCGTCGGTCCCGTGTGCCCGCCCTCGGCCGGCGTCGGCCGGAAGGGGTCGAATACGAACCGGTCCTCGCCCGCGGCGGCGGGCAGGGCCGTCTCGAGCCGGCCCGATTCGATGTCGGTCGCGGCCAGGCCGTCACTGGCCAGGTGCCAGGGCATGGGCTGCGGCTCGGGCCAGGCGTCGAACCCGCGCCAGCGGTCGCCGCCCATCTCGTAGAGCTGCACCGGCGCGCCTTCCGGGGGCGGCGCCCCCTTCAGGCAATGATCGAACCAGGCGAGCTGCAGCCGGTCCATCGCCCGCGCGGCGGCAGGGCCGAAATCGCGCTCGCCCACCCGCCGCCCCCAGGGCAGGTGCGTCCAGGGGCAAATGACGAGGCGCGCCGGGCGGGCGCACCGTGCCCGGCGGCGGTGCAGCGCGAGCGTGCCGCCGGTCAGGGCGTCAAACCAGCCGCCGACCAGCAGCATCGGCAGGTCGTCTGCCGCAGGCGCCTGCCCGCCGGGCGACAGCCGGTCCCAGAACGGGCCCGGCTCAGGGTGGGCGAGCCAGTCGTGATAGTGGC
>Ga0164293_10001964_pt1 | contig 17392 bp, 13 predicted proteins | sample GEODES118metaG_FD_111487 | JGI IMG/M metagenome (GOLD analysis project Ga0164293, IMG submission 111487) | Eutrophic lake water microbial communities from Lake Mendota, Wisconsin, USA - GEODES118 metaG | ecosystem: Environmental > Aquatic > Freshwater > Lake | place: USA: Lake Mendota...
AACATATATCTTTCATTACTATTTTTAAATATTCATTGAAATGAACTGAATCTGAAAAATATGGATTCACTATTAAATTGGTATCTATATCAGTTGGAGCATTAGCAATATCAGGTATTTCTTCATCTTTAATTAAATCCATTTTTTTTAAATAATCAACAAATATTTTTAATGCGGCACCTCCTTTCACAAAAAAACGATAAAATATACGATGAATAGGTACTATTGTTGATTTCAAATTATCAACATTTATTTCCACTATTTTTAAATAGTCAAGTATCAATCTATCAAGTGTTGATTTAAATACTTCATTTTTATGATTAGAAATAGTTGTGGTATATAAATAATATATATCTATTGCTGGATTCATTAATATAGATTTTATATAATGATTTAAACCTATATGTGTATATAGACGTTCTTCAATACTATATAAAAAAAGCATATTTAAATAAAATAATTTATGATTATCTTTGTATAGTTCATTTGTAAAATATTTAATTGAATATACTAAATCCATATATATATATATTACATATTTAAAAAGAATCAGTTAACAATTTAAGTTTTTTAATCATTTCAACATATAAATCTGAATAATTAATAACCGCGTTTGTTGATTGATATGCGGTTGAAACAGATGTTTTTGCTGGATAAAGAACTTTTAGTTTATCTAGTTGCTGAATAATATGATTACCTTTTTTAATATAATAATCCTTTATAAAATCTTTAAAATATTCAATATAACTATTATGTTCTTTAATAATATCATTACTATTGAATACACATTCAATCGATTTTCCAACGAAATCACGATAATTATAATACTGAATTACACGTTTATATTTATTATGCTCAATTGAATCACTATTTTTTTCATAACCTGGTTCATTTTTAAGAGGATTATCATCCATTATTGATTGAATGTCCAATATAATTGTTGACAAGGACATAACACTCGTCCAACTAGGACCTTCCCAAGTTCCCAAATGACTCATGCATAATTTTCCATCAACATACATATTTGGATGCATACGTGTTGTATTATTTTGCCAATTTAAAAATTTTACTTTTGGTGGATTATGTGGATAATCATCTGGAAAATGAAATTGAAAGAAATATAATCCATCCTCATAGGCACTGTCTTTAGGACCAGCTATTACTACATATATACATTTTACATTTTCTTCGCATTGGTAAAAACTCACTCCATCTATCGGATCTTTACGTATTTCCGTTACATCATTCATAATTCTCTTAATTGACCTAGATAAAGCCATAGTTGTAATATTTTTAACTTTAATAACACATTTAATTTAAGTCAAATTTTTTTAAATAACTTTTGAATATATATATATGGAAAATATTCAATATTTTTGGGATTTTTTACTGCGTAAAAATATAAATATTGTTTTTGGTGTTCCGGGTGGAGCTATTGCCGATTTATTATCAAAAAAACCACAAATTATGAATTGGAAAAATGTGGGTCAAGAATTACAAAATGGATTTATTGCGTCAGTTCTTGGATATTATACAAAAAATGTAGGTATTTTATTTGTTACAACCGGACCTGGTTTAGCCACCCCATTATCAGCAATTGAAAATGCTAGAGCTGAAAATCAACCATTGATGATAATAAATACATATAATCCAAATGTTCAAGAAGATTTTCAATGGTGGAGCATTGAACAAATAAAGAATACAATTAACAACACATTTCATATTCAGACAAGTGAAGAATTTATTCCAAAATTAAGTGAAGCATATTATTTAGCCAAACGAAACACATCTGTATTGTTGTTAATTAATATTCATATTTTGAGACAACCCATTCCCAAAACTATTGATTTGAAATATAATCCTATACAAATGAATCATAATCAAAAAATTATTCATAAAATTAATTGTAAATTTTGTGACAGAAAAATATTGATTGTAATTGGAAAAGGTAATTATTTTAATTATGATATAGTAAAAGACTTTATAATTAGAAATAAATTACCATATGTTACAACTTGGAAACAACGATTTATTATTGAAAACTCTTACTATTGCGGAAGACTAGGTTCTCTCGGACATCATTCCGCAAATTGGGCTAGTATTAATGCGAATCGTATATTGATAATAGGCGATGTTTCTGGAATATTAACAACACCTTTTTTTGCAAATAAATTTAGTTTTATAAGATATAATCCTAAAAGTATAGTGTATTCATTAAGTAACAAAAAATATAGTAATAAAGATAATTATAATAAACATTTTATTACAAATGACATTGACACTATTCTGAATGGATTACATATGAAACCAAATAAAAAATGGAGAAAATCAATAAAAACAGCGTTTGTAAATTTATATTTTGACCAGCCCAGAACAAGTGTTTTAGAAAAATATATATATGCAGCAGCTCTAGTTTATAAACAAAAAAATCTACAAATACCTGTTACAACAGGTGTTGGTAATCATTGGTATTGTGCTGGAAAATATTTTGATATTTCAAAACCCGAAATGTTTGAAAGCACAACAAATTGGTCATCCATAGGAACAGGTTTAGCAAATGGAATAGGAATCAACATTGCTTTATCCAAACCCGTTTGGATAATTGAAGGAGATGGTGGATTCGTATTTAGTTTTACTACTTTTCTATATTTATTACAAAATCCAAATTTACCTTTTACTATAACAATATTTGCTGATAAATCATATTCCGCAATTATTCAAACCTATGTGATTAGAAAGTTTGAAAATAATGAATCAAATGATGTACCCTATAATGATTGGATAAAAATATTACCTAATTGTCAAATATTTACAAATGAAACAGAATATTATAATTATTTAAACCAAAATCCTATATCTGACTATGTTCGATATCTCATATGTGAAATTGATAATAGTAATATGGAAGGTTCCCTTGTTTATGAAATTAATATGGATAACAAATATATTCAATATGCTAGAGAAAATAACTATGAAAAAATGATAAATGCTCCATATATTTTATAAATCCAATTCGACATCAAAAAAATCTATTCCATTTTCATCTGCTGGAATATTCAAACTAGCTAATTGATGAGACCAACGAATATTTAGTCTACAAAGAGGGCAATCATCATTTATAGCTTGACTAAACCAATTTTTTATACATTTCAAATGAAATATATGGGGAACTCCCATAACTTGTTGATGTAATTTCACTAGATAACCATTTTTATTTCTAGTTTCATTTTCATCATCTGATTCGATTAAATCTTCAAAACAAATACTACAACAATTTTCAGACCCCATACTATGAACCAATTCACTAGCTCGTCTTATGATTACACAGTCCATTTCTCCTATTGGCTCTGCTTCTCTTTGTTGTTGAATATTTCTATTTCTTAATTGAACTCTAAAAGCATTTATAGCTAAATCTAAATTTAAATTATAATCTTCATCTCTACCAAGATTTAGCCAACCTATCTGTTGAACTAAATTGTTATATAAATTTAATTCTGATGATAAACGACGCAAATTATCCCTTTCAAAATCTCTTGTAATCATTTGATTACCCAATGTTGGTAACCATTGTAATAAATCTAAACCATCTATATAATATCTAGCATATTGATTAAATGATACTATAATTCTTCCTTCTAAATGTCTATCCGTATTTCTAAATACTAATTCATATAATACATTAAATTCACGTTCTGGAATGTTACGCATACGTCTTGCTCTTAGTATTCTTTCAAAAGCAGGAACTAATAAAAAACCTAATTGGGCTTGTCGACTTAGATCTCTATCCACATAAGATAATATTGTTGAAAGGAATATTATAAAAATAAATGAATACATTATATCTACATCTTGCCCATCTACGTCTCTTCGAAATAAATTTCTAATAAATTGTCTAAAAGGGGTTCCACCAGTATAGTTACTTCCATGTAGTATGTCCTTTACAATCGTTTCACATTTTTGAATTGTAAATTTATCCATTTTAAGATTACCTTCAATTTGTTCCAATACTCTCTTATATTGAATTATTCTATTATATACATTTTGAATTGTTTCTAATACATCAAGGCAATCATATTCTTGTAACATTTTTTCTATGGTCATTACATTATAGTTTTCTAATATAAAATTTACTAATATTAAATTACTATATTTTTTTAACTCATTCACATATTTGCGATACATATACACACTTTGTTCTAGATCATAATTTTTAATGAATTTACAAGAATTATTCATATATTACTATAAAATGATTTTTTTTTATCTATATGGAATGAATAAAAAAAAGTTAGCACAAAATGGATCACAACCTTACCTGATTGACTTACCTGACATTTCTTCTTCCTTTAGAACGGCATGAATCGTCCTTCCATGACCTGGCCAATCGGCTCATCGACTGAGTTCGATTTGAATGCTGGACTGGGTTCCGCGTTTGGGTCAATCCAAATGCTGAATGGGTTTTGACCGTCATCAACAATGACCTCTTGGAGAATCACCTCAGCGACTGGTGTCCTGGGAGACCACGCAGCCCAACTGTCATCCATGAAGTCATCATGCTGAGCAGGGTCGGCAAACAGAACCGTTGGCACAAGTTTGAATTGCGCTCGCTCTTCCTCCGTCATTTGTCGCCAACGATGACCAGCCAGTGTTGTGACTGCGCATGTCAGTTCTTTCCCTTTGTACTCTGGATTGACGGCGAGGATTTCTGCTTTCATCTGCTGACGATTTTGTTGGAGAAAACGCATGTAAGGATTGTTCATGACGTTGTATGGCTTGGAACGCGTGTAGGTCTTGCGTGGCTTCTTTGATTCGGCAATTGACTTCTTCAAATCACGGAGCCTCTGAGCCAGAATTTGATTCTCGTTCAGGAGCTCCTTGGCGGCTTCATTGTCTCTTTGTCTTTTTTCCATTTCGGCAATTTTCAGTCTGAGGTTGGCATTTCTGGCAATTACGGCGGCAGCGGTCATTGTTCGGTTGTCTTTGTCTGTTCACTACTTCATGTCGGGTCATTACCTAAAAACCTATCAAATTTTTTTAGGCGGACGACCACGTGATTTTTTATCTACAACTTCATCAGCTTGTCCAGATATAGTATTTGATTTTATGTCTGTCTCTTTTTTACTAACCCATTGTTTCTTATTTTCCATGATATCACGTATGTCTTTTTCAGTTAATGACGAAGGCTCACGCTGTCCAATGCCATAGTTTTTTTTATTATGTGTGAAATAGTATCCATATGGACCCTTCTTAATCTCAAATTTTCCAACAATAACACTATCTGTCTTTGAAGCCTCTTTACGTTTTTTTGCCTCACGTTGTTCATCAATTATTTCAACTGCTTCTTCAACATCATGCTCTTCAACTATTTTTTTCTTTCGAATTTCATCTACAAACTTTAAACCATAGTTTTCTCCACGAAATTGTAAATAATGACCATAAGGACCATTTTTTAAAATAACACTATCCTCTCCTTGGTCATCTTCATAAATACCTAATTCAATATCTCCTTCTTTCCCACCTACTATCTTACGAACTTCTGGACTAGCTAATTTTAATTGTACAACCTTCGGATGAAAGGTTTGATACACACGATTTACTACTTGAGCATAAGTTGATCTCTGTTCACAAATTTGGTCTAATTCATCTTCAACTTGTTTTGTAAAATTATAATTAATAATATTTTCAAATTGAGCTAACAAAAATTTCATTACATTTTCCCCAAGAGCGCTTATTGTTAATTTTTTCTTTTCTTTACCAAGCGTTGTTTTTGATAGTTTTGTTTTAATTTCACCTTTACTAGTTAACATTATTGTTTCTACATCTTTTTCAATACCGGGATAGTCACGTACTTCCACATAGCCACGTTCACGAATAATCGTTTCCATAATATTAGCATATGTACTAGGACGACCTATACCACGACTCTCTAAATCTTTTATTAGACTTGCTTCGGTGTATCTACATAGACTACGACTATATATTTGCTTAGCTATAGCTGAAGAATAATATAATTTAGGTCGGGGTTCTTTTACTAATTGTTTAATATCATCTAGGCTAGCTTCAGCTGGAGATTCATCATCCGGAATGGTTCCTTCACTAAGTTCTTCTCTATTGTATAATTTACGCCAACCATCAAATTCAAGTTGATCAATGATACATTCTAATTGATCATCTGTGTATTTAATTACAGGTTTACTATAATACATATCAATTGTTGTTGTATGACGTTGTATACGTTGATTAGACATTTGACTAGCCATTGTACGCTTCCAGACTAATTCATATACACGTGCTTCACGCGCAGTCCATGGTTCTTTTTCTGTATTTAGTAAAGGATATTCTTCCGCATGTGTTGGACGAATTGCCTCATGTGCTTCTTGAGCATTACCGCCTTTATTTTTATATTCACGATATTGATGATATTCTTCCCCAAATCGTTTTTTTACTTCATCGGATAGCATAAGGAGAGCATCTTTACTTAAAATAACACTATCTGTTCGCATATAAGTTATTTTACCACCTTCATATAGTTTTTGTAAAATACTCATACACTCTTTAGGATTCATACTAAGAATACTACTACAATCTTGTTGAATAGTGCTTGTAGTATATGGTTTTGGCGGACTATGTTCAACTAGTTTTTTTTGAAAATCACTAATTTGATAATAACTATTATTTTTCATATTTCCATATATATTCATGATTTGTTCTTTTTCAACATATTTTTTTTTGAAATGGGCACCTAACTGTAGTTTACTACTTCCGTCAGGATATAATAAAACATCAATAGTAAAACTACTTGTAGTATCTTGTTTTAAAATATCTTGTTCTCTTTCCAATACTAATCTAACCGCAGGACTTTGACAACGACCCGCCGATAATTTTCCACCAATGAATTGACTAACGAGAGGACTTAATTCAAATCCTACAAGCAAATCCAAAACGGCCCTGGCTTCTTGACTATAAACAAGATTCATATCAAGCTTTCCTGGTTTTGAGGCAGCAGCTAAAATAGCTTTTTTAGTAATTTCCTGAAATGTAATTCTCTTTACACTATGTGGATTTAATCCTAATACAATAGCAAGATGAAATCCTATAGCTTCACCTTCACGATCAGCATCACTTGCTATAATTACATCAGAGCATTCTTTAGCAGCTTTACGTAATTCAGCCACTTGTTTCTTTTTTGTTTCAATTATATCATATTTAATCTTATAATGATTCGCAAAATCAATCGCTTTTAAACCATCTAAAATACCACGGATATGACCAAAACTTGCTTTAACTATATAATTTGGACCTAAAAATCCGCCAATTTTTTGACATTTTGCCGGACTTTCTACTATAACTAAAGTTTTGACTGACATTTATTTTACATCATTTTAAATATAAAAATATAAAATCAAATTTAATATATTATGACATTCAGTTCAAATACTTTTAAAAAAATTGCTAAAACTAGCTTACACACAAAATATTTTATAGTAAAGGGACAAGGTGTCTTTCAGTTTACCGCAAAATATATTGAATCATGTATGATTACTATATATAATGATGATAAAACGGATGGATTAATATTTCAATTGACACCTTTAAATGTAGTAGTAATGCGTATTAAAGATAGTACATTATTAGTTGATCCAAATAATATAAGTGGTTTAAGTAATATATCAGGGGCTTATTATTGGATAAGTGTTGATAGTCAAAATCAGCGTATCTATGTGGGAATTGGTGAATCGCGCATTGACAATATTTTATATGAATATCAATGGAATTGGTCACCTGAACATAATAATGAACGAAAAAATAACAAATTATTTTTAGAGAGTTTATATTATATTGATATACTTCCAACTATTATGCCGATATCAGTGCTACGTGATCCTATTACAAAAAATGTTCCAATGTTTGTTTTAGATACAGATTTATTGTCCGTTGATGATGTTGCTAGTGGTATATATTTACCAAGTTCTAATCTTGATACTATTAATAAAAAGTTATATGATTGTATATCTGGAAAAAATTTCATATTGGATGACGATAGTTTTCCTGATTTTTCAAAGGCAATCGAATATAGTATTAAAACTCCGGGTCTTTGGTGTCATGAAAGATTATTACAAAAAGAAACTGAATTTAATAAGGATAAACCTAATATACAAGAGACTTATTTAAGAATTACACTTGGAGAAAACAATGGGGAATCTCCGGGTATTCCGTATGTAATTGAAATATGGCCTGTTGGACATTATTCACCCATTCATAGTCATGCGGGTGCTAACGCTATCATTCGTGTTTTACATGGTAGTATTAATGTTAGTTTATTTCCATTTTTAAGTGATAAAAACGGTGAAATAGAACCTTTTAACCGGGTTGATTTTAATAAAGATGATATTACTTGGATAAGTCCTTCATTAAATCAAGTTCATCAACTTAAAAATTTAGATAATAATACGGATACTTGTATTACAATCCAATGTTATATGTATGATTTGGAAAATAAATCGCATTACGATTATTTTGACTATATTGATGCTAACGGAAATGTTCAACAATATGAACCAGATAGTGATATGGATTTTGTAACTTTTAAAAAATTAATAAAAGATGAATGGTTAAGTGTAAATAAAGTGGCTGTTAAATACGAAGATATGTTATTATCAGAATTAAAAGAATTATGTCGTCAAAAAACAATAAAAGGATTTAGTACTTTAAAACGTTTAGAAATAATTGAATTATTAAATAAGTTTGTATCTAAATAATTAATTTTAGAAGTAATAATATATAAATATTATGGTTACTTTAGTTATTGATCCAACACCAGAATTAACGCCTGACGAAATTGAAAAAATTAAGAAAAATTTAGACGTTTTAATGGATATGAATGAAAAAGTATATGGTGAAAACACAAGTATAATATCTGAAGTATGGGGTATGTTAAATGGGCAACAAGATAAAGATAGTAGTCCTGATGTAGGTAAAAGTTCATACAAAACAATACTTGTATCAGCACTTGCTATAGGCGGTATTGTTCTTGAACAACCTGAATTAGAAATTGCAGCTGTCATTTTAGGCGGTGTTTTTGAGTATTTATCTGAAAATGATACATCGAATAAAATAACCCATGTAAACTTAGATGCCGAATTTGGTCTGTTATCAAATAGAAACACATCCAGTTATAATGCGATTAATATTATACTTGGTCAAATGTTTGATGACCCAAATAAATTTAGGGATCAATCTTGGACAGTAAATGTTCCTTATACCTGTTTTAATACATTGCGTGATTTAATTAATATAACTATTCCTGGTAAAGATACTGAACAATTTCAGTTAACAGTTCAGGCACAATGTCGTCAATATAGACATCAAATTACAATACCTGCTATGGAAAAAATGCAGTATTGGGATATTTATTTTGTACAAGATTTAAATTATAAAGGTTCAAATTTTGGCATGTGTTATGTTCCGGGACCTCCTGGACAACCTAATCCGCCAGGAGGTATTGAGAGAACCCGAGAATTACATGATATGGTGGAAGGTATGCGAATATTTGCGAATGATGAAATATGGCATTTTCATCCAGATTATAAACATGTTGAGTCATTTTTAAAGGAAGATGAATTAAAAAAATCATATTTAGGGGCTGTTGCTGATTTTGTGAATAAATTTCCAGCAGCATATATTTACCCATATTCAATTACAAATAAATATGTAAAATCATGGAGATATTATATAATGGAAGGGTATAATAAAATAACGGAGCCAAGTAGTAATTTTGGTGTAGCAAATGGTGATTTTTTAAAATGGTTATTTATTGACGATGGTGCGGGTAATGTAGTAAATCCGGATGGAGTAGGATATAGATATGATATTATTTGTTCTGAAAATATAATGCGTAATAGACACATGATACCATTTCAAACAAATACATATGGAGAAACTGTTTATCTACAATCAAGTGATTTAGCTTACCCAAAAGTGATTACAAAATATAATATTAGACCAAAAATCTATATTAAAGATTTAAAAAGGAAAAATACACATGTATTATAAATAAATACAATCATTCGATTGATAATAAAATATATTACATTTTTATAATGAATATATTTTACTATACTTATTGATGTGGAGCACTATTTTCAGTCAACTGCATTTCAATGCCTTCTTCTTGTCGATTTGTTTGACGGCGTTTTATTAACAATATGATAACACCAACAAGAATGAGTGTTGTCACTACTGATGCGGCAACAATTGTTGCTGTAGAAGTGGATGATTCTGAGTTGTAAGGAGATGGATATCCTGCTTCAATAGCAGCTGACACGGCCATGCGATCGTACAAACAAACGGGTTCGGATGGGTTATTTCTTGACATTGTACAGCGTACTTGGTCATTTGTTGTGTCACAATTGAACACTTTTTGAGTATTCGTATCGCAATCGGGATCCCATGCACCACAAGCACAATCACAACCGTCTTTGGAACCGTAAAAAAGAGGATTACACGTCCAGGTTGTAGGAACAAAATTTCGGATATAGATATTGCTGTAGTTGCCCCAAGGAGCACCGTCAACATCTGTTTCATTGGAAAAAAAGAATTGAGGGTGATGTACGGCAATTCCAGATTGAACTTGAATCAATTTGCGATCACTTAATACATGATATCGCAATTCACATATTGGAACATTCATTGACCCTGGAATGCAAATGTCATCATTATTGGGACAATCTAAAGCTACTGACTCAAATGGATTACAATCTGGATCAAAAGTCCCACAACTACACTGACAACCATCACCTTTACCATATTGTTCAGGTTTACAAGTCCAACTTATTGGTATTTCGGCTACATTTGTAAAACTAAATTCAGACGCGGGTCGAATACCGAGAACACGGTAGAGATAGGTAGAATAGGCACAAGTAAATGTCCAGCACACATTGTTTCTCCCATTACGAGGAGCCCAGGAACCAGTAGTAGGATTACATGTAATGGATGTTAGTCCACCTGCTATCAAACCATACTGAGCAGTGTTCCATCCTGCTCCAACTAAAGCTGATATCGCTGAGCGTTCCTGCTGAGCATTTGCTGCCCTGGCAACAGCAGCTTGCATTTCGCCAACAAACCAAGAAGAACATCTATAAACACCTCCTGGATTTTTTGACTCGTCTCTTAATGTTCCACCATTTCCATTTTCATACCCAATATCGTTCCACTGTGTAAAAGGTGTCCTTATAGCACAGTTTCCAGCTTGAGAACAAGAATAATCCATTTGAACCCATGTATGAAATGGAATGGATGTAGAACGGCAAATCTTAGCACTATCAGAGAAACTGATAAACATACATATAATTGCGAATACACTGGTGAAACGTGTTATCTTTACGTTGTGAACCATCGTTTCTAAAAATATATTAACATATATAATTATAATCTTTATATTATAAATAAAAAGTATTGAATAGACATACTTATATATGTAAAAAAATAGAAAATCATACAATCATGTCATTTATTATATTGTTAAAAACAAATTCATTTATTCAGATATTAAATAGTTCACGATTTTTGATCTTAGCATTTTACCAGCTCCATCCACCTATATCAATCAATTGTTGGGCTGTAACGTCAAGCGCCTGTTTTTTTAATAATTTTTTTGAATGCCATTTTTTAAAAGCACCTTCAAATTGAACACGTGTTGTAAATACTTCTCTTACATCATTTCTAACCTTTTCCCATAAGGAGACTACATTAGGACAACTTCTAAATTGTTGATACGTTCGAATTAGACCTATTGCTTCATCCTCAATTTCATCCGTATCACCATTATGAACGGCTTCGTAAAATTCATTTACTTCTTCAACCATCCATTCCGTTTGACAATATTCACACCCATCCACCGCACATTTCTTTCGATCATCATCCATTGTCCGATAATCAACAATTTTAGCCCATTCAGGTATTTTAATCGGCATTCCACCTCTATACCTTATTCTATTTCTAGAACGACGTCTTTTTAATTTACTTATTCTTGCCGATGTTCGCCGTATTTTTCTATAATATCCACCCATTAACTCGAAATCACGCAAATAGGTTTCATCTATAATATGTTGGGTATCCCGACTAACATACGTATCTAAATCTAACATATTATTTGTTTCAATAAATTTTTTGATTTCTTCATTTCTATCGGCAGACAGTGTATTTTTTTCTAAAAAAACACTTAATTGACCAGCATTAAACCCTATCTGCATTATTTTATTTAATTTAATTTCGAAACCTGATTTCTTATCTACTAAATTCATTAACTGACAAAAAAAATGATTTGATTTTGGCGTAAATTCATTTGCGTCATCCATTTTAAATTTTTCAATATAAACTTTCATCATTTCATATATTGGTTTTAAACTTGAATTATATTGTAATATGTTTTGATCATGTAATAAAACTTGATTTTTCAATCTTCCAGTTTTATCTTCTAATATATTCCATTCCTCTTGTCCATTTACACTTTGGCCAGAATGTTCTTTAAATTGAACATTAACACCTGTTCTAAATCCAATATCAAATAATATTTGTGTAGTAATCATATATACTATATATTAACATTTTTTTGGTATTTAATTTTAGTTCATTATTATATAGCGATATTTAGACTCATCAATATAGAACCCATCAATTATACTCATTTCTATTATTAAAGGGTCTTCTTCTTTTACAATAATACAATTTATATTTTTTTAGATATTATGATGAACCACGTTTGTGCTAATATTTGTAGTTATTCACATTTGTTTCACTATACAGAATGGAATTATTATTTATATTCATTTTAATAGATGTTTTATCTAAGTTAGAATTTAATCTAGTCATTATTCAAATCATCAACCAGCATCTTCATTTATCATTGATTTAGAAAATTTATTCTTCTAGATTCACTGGCTAATCTTTGACTATTTTAATTCATCCAAAATTTCGCAAAATATTGAAAATTGTAATATGATATTTTCCAGAAATAAGCCTTCATATTTATTTTAGTGTTGAAAAAAATTGATTCTCTTTTTTTTCAAAACTCTGTAGAAAAAAAGCAATGGCATCCGTAGATCAAACTTTATATGTAACTGGAAACAGTATTAAGGTAGGTGATATGAAATTTGTCTTAGGAGAAGACATACAATTATTTAAGACAGACTTAAAAGAAATTCAAGACAAACCATTAGAGGTTTCTATCGATAAAATCAGAAGAATATACAATGGATTAGGTTTCAAAGAGATTGGATGTGAAGACACCTCATTTGGGTATGGAAAATCGGCAGCAATGGTAAAACACCTGATAGATGATTGTGACGAAAATGAGGGTGACCTCTACAATGTAATGAAGTCGATAGCGCCTAAAAAAACGACAATTCATTATACCTCTATCGTTTCATTCAAAAACGAAAAGTATGAAGCACTATTTGAATGTGTAATGCTTTGTGAATTATGTCCTAGAACTGCGAAAGGCATGATTGACCCTTTTGCTATTCCTATCAGTGTGACTGTTACACAATATGTCAATGGTGAAAAAACGGTGTTGATTGAAAATCAACAAATAGAAAATCCCAGTCGACTATCCATTGCTCAACAACCTGATAGTAGACATTTAATCCATCCAAGATACTTTGCTTTAAATGCTTATAATCATTGGAAAAAAAGCCTATCTGCTTAGTAAAACATAATATGTAGATAACTGACTTTTAAAAATTGATTTTTTTTATGTTATATTATTAAAAAACAAGATATACAATGGTTCGTAGTAAGAAAACCTATTCAGGCGAGAATGACACAGAATTTGAATCTATGATTAACGCAAAATATTTTTGTAATTTTATTAAAGAAAGTAGCCTAGTCAAAACTTATTTAAGACAGATTCCATGGACACGGGTGGAATATCAAATGTATGGTAAGACACGTATAACACCTAGATTAACTTGGTGTTATGGGCGTCTTGATGACAGAATTGTACGATATCGAGGCAAAAATTTTATAACCGATCCCTTTCCAGAATGGTTGATTCAATTGCGAGATAGTGTAGCTGAAAAAACGGGGTTTGTAGCGAATGCTAGTATTTTAAATTTTTACCCCGATGGGTCAGACCATATAACATGGCATGCTGATGATGAAAAATTTTTGGAAGAGAAAACGGTAGCAAGTATTAGTTTTTGTTCTGAACGAGTGTTTTCTATGCGAAATGATGAATATCGTTTTGATATTACACTTCGTAATGGAAGTTTGTTGATGATGTATGATGCAACAGAACATTGTCTTGAATCACAAAAAGTTGCCAGAGGGCGTTTTAATATTACATTTAGAAGACTAAATAGTGAAAAAGGTATGGGTAATTACTATTATTATAATCGTGGACCAGACTATGCTATTTAAAAAGAATGCACATCACGAACAGTCCAAAAAAATTTGATAGCTTTTCACAATTTAGCCACCTTTTAAGTAGTGCGAAGAAACATAGGACTGATATGACTGACGGAATACAAGGATTTATCGAGAAGGTCTCCCAGATGCCAGGTGACACGAAACACTTGGTCGAAAAATACATTGGCCAGATGCTGGAACAATGTGTTTCGAGCGATGGAAGGAAAAACGGAGAAGTGACGTTCAGCTACCCACAAAGAGGCGGTCAAAATGATGGTAACCCGGCTTTGAAGGCAATCCTCGAGCTGTTGCCAAGAAAAAAACTCGTCGTGAGTGAGAACCCCTACACGCGAGCCAAGGCAATCTGGTATTGTGAAGATTTCAAGGTGACGTTCAACCAAAAGCAGACAAAGGAGGTCCTGACAAAGGCAAATGCTCTTTTGAACTAAACGCGTGTGTGTGTGTGTGGGTATGTGTGTGTGTTTTGAAAAAAAAAAACAAAAAAATATTTTTTTTTGTTTTCAGTCGTTTGTGCTATTTTTATTATTTACAAATATCTTTTTAAATAGTATAATGGTTAAAAATGATAACATAATAAATAAAGTTAAATCTAAAAAAAATAGTAGAAAAAAAAAAAGTTTAAAACATTATACACCAGTTGTTATGAAAGTTCCATCTTTTGATGATGTTGTCGATGCTGCGGAAAGAATTAAAAATGGTATAATCTATACACCATGTGTCTATAATGCTGCTCTGTCAAAGATTTGTAATGCTGAAATTTGGTGCAAATTGGATTATCTACAATCAACTGGTTCTTTTAAAGAAAGGGGTGGACTTAATTCGCTTTTACTACTTGATCCAGTGGCTAAAATAAAGGGTGTAATAACAGCCAGCGCGGGTAATCATGCTCTTTCATTAGCTTATCATTGTCAATCTATGGGTATTCCTATCACTATTGTAATGCCACAATTGGCGCCAATTATAAAGCGTGAAAGGTGCTTACAATTAGGAGCTAGTGTTATAATTCACGGGGATAATATCTACGACGCACAACAAAAAGCCTATGAAATTCTTGCGGATAAAGGTCTAATGTATATTAATGGTTATAATGATGTAAATATTATAACCGGGGCTGGTACTATAGCTTTAGAAATATTTGAACAGTGTCCAAATCCTGATGCGATTATAGTGCCTGTTGGCGGAGGTGGTTTGATTGCGGGTATATGTTTGGTCGCTAAAACATTATGTCCAACTACACAAATAATTGGTGTTGAGTCAAGTCAATGTCCCAGTATGACTGAAGCCTTAAAAGTCGGTAGACCAGTGAAAATCAATCCAAAGTATTCCCTAGCTGATGGTTTGGATGTTCCTAAAGTTGGGGCGCTTTCTTTTCAAATTGCTAAAAGTTGGATGTCCGGTATTGTGAATGTTTCTGACTTATCAATTACTTTGGCTATTACTAAGATATTAGAGACTCTAAAAGGTGTAGTTGAAGGAGCTGGAGCAACTCCACTAGCAGCTTTTATAGAAGGCAACTTAACTCATTTACAAGGGAAAAAGGTAGTTCTAGTGCTATGCGGTGGAAACATAGATTTATCAACTCTTTCTAATGTAATCAACCAAAGCTTAGTGATTCAAGGAAGACTTGTAAAGTTTATAGCTTTCATATTAGATTATCCGGGTTGTATAGTTGATTTTAAAAAAGCAGTTTTATTAACTGGAGCAATTATAAAACAACTATCGATTGAACGTGTTAATAGACAATCAGGAAAGTCACAATATAGAGTGCTTTGTATAATAGAAGTCACTGGACCTCAACATAGGGAGGATGTATTTAGATTTCTAAAAAGCCTCCCAATTAAAGTTTCTTTACATAACAAAATGATTCAACAATTTGGAGGAACAGGTGAATGTACTACGGAATTTGGTAAAAATATAGGATTTTTAAAAGATATTCCAGCATATTCAAATTGTAATAACAATATTATATCATCTTTTCATAATATAGTTAATAAAAATAATACATATATATATTCTGGAATGAAATGGCAGTGTGTTGAATATGCTAGAAGATATTTAATAACAAAATTAGGTTTTACATTTAAGCCCGTTAATAATGCGGTAGATATATTTAGTTTAAGCCATGTAGAAACTTTTGATGGATTATTTAAAAAAGAATTTAAATCTTTTAAAAATGGAGATAATTCTTATTTTCCATTGAATATACCTATTGTAAATGACCTTATTATTTGGGATATATATGAACCTGATGTTCCATATGGACATGTTGCTGTTGTATTAAAAGTAGAAAGAGATAATATTTATATAGGTGAACAAAATTGGTCAAATGATATATGGATGGCTCCAACTTATTCTCGAATACTAAAATGTAACAATAATAATAATAAATGTTTTATAGAAGATGGACAATATCCAATTCTAGGTTGGAAACGTATTATTTGAATCTAATTAGAATCATTAATGTAATATCCTATATAAAAACAATCAATGTATATATAGTCAAAAATATTTCAAGGTATTTACTAATTATCCATAATTTAAGTATTTACTACTGACAGAATACAAGGATGTATTGAGACTGTCTCCAATAAAAAAAATAAGAACTAATTCAACCATACATTTGATATATTATCAAAAAGTGCATTTTGAGCAATGAAAGGAAGAATGGAGAAGTGACGTTTCGCTACCCAACTAGAGTCGGTCAAAATGACGGTAATCTGGATTTAAAAGAAAAACTCTTGGTGAAGGAGCACCTCCTAAGCTGTAGTCAAGGAGGTTGGTATTGTGAAGATTTTAAGGTACATTTTATCAAACGCAGACAAAAGAGGAACTATCAAATACTTTTGCTCGTTTGAACAGAGCAAGTGAGTGTGTGTTTGGAAATAATATTTATGATTGGTAATGATATAAAAATAATCAAATGTGTTATCTATATAAAATGAAACTTTTTTTTGTTTTATTTTCT
>Ga0164293_10001965_pt1 | contig 17388 bp, 24 predicted proteins | sample GEODES118metaG_FD_111487 | JGI IMG/M metagenome (GOLD analysis project Ga0164293, IMG submission 111487) | Eutrophic lake water microbial communities from Lake Mendota, Wisconsin, USA - GEODES118 metaG | ecosystem: Environmental > Aquatic > Freshwater > Lake | place: USA: Lake Mendota...
AAGCCTCAGGCTCACAGTTTGCACAAATGGCATTCTCAATCGAGAAGACCACTGTGACTGCTCAGACCCGTGCGTTGAAGGCAGAATACACAATGGAATTGGCACAAGATCTTAAGGCTATCCACGGTCTTGACGCTGAAACCGAACTCGCCAACATCTTGTCGAGTGAAATTCTTGCTGAAATCAACCGCGAAGTCGTTCGTCGCATCTATGTGTCAGCCAAGTTGGGTGCTCGCTCAGGTCTAACTCAGACCACAGGCGTGTTCGACTTGAATGTTGACTCGAACGGTCGTTGGTCAGTCGAGAAGTTCAAGGGTCTGCTCTTCCAAATGGAGCGCGAGTGCAATCAAATTGCCAAGGAAACCCGTCGTGGTAAGGGTAACTTCGTCCTCTGCTCGGCAGATGTGGCAAGTGCTCTAAGCATGGCAGGCGTTCTTGACTACGCTCCAGCCCTCTCAACCAACCTCAATGTTGACGATACAGGCAACACCTTCGCTGGTGTTCTCAACGGTCGTCTCCGCGTCTACATCGACCCATACGCTTCACAGACAGCAACTCACGAGTTCTTCTGCGTTGGCTATAAGGGTTCGAGTCCATACGATGCTGGTCTCTTCTACTGCCCATATGTTCCTCTACAAATGGTTCGTGCAGTTGGCGAGAACTCGTTCCAGCCAAAGATCGGATTCAAGACTCGTTACGGTCTAATCCACAATCCATTCGTATTGAACTCAAGCGGTCAGGTAACAAGCGATCTCGATGCTACAGTTCGTCGCAACATGTATTATCGTATCGTCAAGGTCACAAACCTCTTCTGATCTTTCAGAAGTCTCTCTACTCGGACAGCCCCCTCGAAAGAGGGGGTTGTTCTTTTTATACCGTGCGAACTACTTTGCACAATTTTGCGTATACCTAAATAGGGGTAACAGAAATTTAAAATATACACGCAAGCCATAACCAAAAGGGGAAATACATGGCAGTCTATTATTGGAAGGGATCAACAGGCGGAACTGCAAGCAATTATGCTTGGAATGTTCCTCAAAACTGGGTTAAAGTCGTAAAACCAAATCCATATTCATCGTTTTCTTACTTTGTTGGAGCAACCAATTCTGTTCCATCAGGTGGCGATGATGTGTATATTGGTGGATTTATTACGGGCCCAACCTGTGTGTCGCCGCTAGTTTACGGTGGATACTCAGGTTCTGGTAACACGGGTTCTTGGATTTCAAATATCGGAGGAACCGGCGCAACAACTGCACAAGGTCAACTCAATTCGCTTGTTGTTGGTTGGCAAACTGGTGCTACAGGCAAATATCCATTTACAACTATTGGTGGTGGTAAGACCATAGTTTGGGATATGACTGGCTCAAATTTCAGCATAGGTGTGGTTGGCACAATGACTCCTGGACTAACACCAGACAGTCTTGTGGGAACTTACTATGATACCTTGACTGTTTTGGCTAAAAACACTTACGAAACTTCTTCAAGTGTTGGTGATACCATTAACAGTGTGGACGCAAACCCATACACAATCAAATTAAATTACGCTCTAGGTTCTACTGCATTTTCATCAAATTTGTTTACAAACACAGTAATCAAAGGAGCAAGATCTTTAATTGGTCTTCCAATTCAGGCTTGTGGTTGGGAAGACGGAGGATCATCTAGCAAATCCAAGATGATTCTTTCTGGTTATTTGAATAAAGTTCAAGACTTGTCTGCTCCATGCCAAACCTATTGGATGTCTGGACAAACTAATTTTGGTTCTCCAATGGTTTACTTCCAAGGTTGCACATTCGCAGAGTATCAAGGCAATAATCATTGCACTCTAGTGCTTGATGAAAATTCAACTGCGGCACTGATTTCAATTAATTCTTGGTTTAATTATCCAAGTAATGTTTTGGGTAAGTATCCATATCACTACATTAAAGGAGAAATTAACGCATCTAAAGCGTTAGCAGTATTTGGTTTAACTGGTGGTGTAACTGGCGCAGGAAAAGGAACTTTGTCCGTTAATGCAGATTGGTATTCAAATATTGGATGGCAATATGAAGGTGTGTGGGAAAACAGTCCTTTAAATAACAGCACTAGACAAGAGTGCGGGTTTATTATCCTTAGTGGTGACGATTGGAGTGGTGTTACAGGCAACACTCGTATAGGTGAAATATTAGTTAGAGGTGGCAATCCAGTTGATGGTGACGGCGGAACTCCTTGGAATTTTGCATCACAATCAAACAAGCCTATCTTGATGGTTAAGCGAGGAACTGTTATAGGTTCTGCAAATATGGAATATGGCGAAATGTTTGGGCATGATGCTCCAAATTCTCCAGCGTCTGTTGGTCAGTTGGTTATGTCTAGAGACTCTACACTTTGGACAAATTCAATGGCTTGGCAGTTTGGCGTTACCGCAGGAGCAACAGGAGCCACCGCAATCGTTGGTGGTATATTCGGTGATACCACTACTTGGATTCGTATGAGTGACGGCGTTCAATTGTTCAACAAGAATCTTGCTAGAACATTCAAGAACACTACTTATAGTGCAGTCAACTTTAGCATCAACGATGTCACTCTTGAACCTGATACCATGAGAAAAGAAGCACTATAATATAATTTTACTATCTTATTCACGAAAGGACGACTCCGAAAGGGGTCGTCTTTTTATTTCTAAATACTCTTATGGAAAAAGATTACGGAATACCAAAGTATCTTGAAGGAGGAAGGCTGTCTATACAGCCTGAAAATACTAATCCAGCATTAACCACAAACTTTGTGTTCCTGCTTCCTAAAATACCGAATGTGGTATTCTTTTGCACTAGCGTTTCTTTGCCTGGCATGACCTGTAACGAACTTGCTTACAAAACAGGCAGAGGAATATCGTATAAAGTTCCTGGCTCAGAAATATCTCACGGCGAACTAACCTTCACCTATCTTGTAGACGAAAAAATGAACAACTTTAAAGAACTGCAACAATGGTTTAGAACTATGACAGCCTTCCGAGATTTTTCTAATGTTTCAGAAATGCGTAATTGGTTGAGCGAAGAAGGACAACTAATAGTTTTGTCTGCTAGAAAAACAGCAAAGTATAGAATAGTTTTCCGAGGATTGTTTCCTTCAAAAATGTCAGGCGTTACTTTCAATAGTGCGGATACTGAAGCAAACAATTTAGCAGCAACCTGCAACATGAATTTCACCTATTATAATTGGGAGCCAATGAATGGCTAAAGAATACGATCTTCCTGATCGTCCTAGACGAGCAGAACAAAGTGTAAATCTTTCAATACCTCAAAACTTTCAGTTGGGTGTAAAGAAAATGCCTGCGTTCACCTATTCGGTTCAAACTGTAGCATTGAACGAAATGGGTGGAGATCCGATGGATGTCTCGTTTGCTTTAGGCCCAAATCTTAAACTACCGGCTGCTGCACCAAGAATTTCCGCCTTTACTGTAACATTCGTGGTTAACGAAGACCTTTCAAATTACTACGAGATTTTACGGTGGATGCGTGAGGCTACACCATACAAAGATTTTGATGAAATACAACCTCTGAAAGAAGTTTGGCAAGAAGCGTTTCTGTTGTATCTAACCAATAAAAAGAATCCGTATCGCAAAATTACTTTCCGAGGAATATTTCCCACAGAATTATCAGGCTTGGAATTCAATTACGCAGACACGGAAGCAAAGCCGCTAATCGCCACAGTTAAATTTACAATTAACGACTATATTATTGAAGATTTATAATTTGACTTCCTTGAAATTTCTGCTAAACTTACCGTATGCGTCTAGAACAAATTCGTGAAATGGTGGAACGAGATATTCCTATCGACAAGACGGAACTTGGTGACGAGTCGGCTAGAATCCCGCAGTTGCACAACAAGTATCTGAACCTGTTTCACGACGAGCGGTTGGTCTTAAGCAAGATGAACGCAGATTTCAATGTGCTGCGTAAGAACAAGTGGGAGTGGATGACAGGTAAACTTAGTCAAGAGCAGTTGGCTGCTTTGGGTTGGGAGCCGTTTCAAATTCGCATCATGCGTCAAGACCTTGAACTGTATATGGATGCGGATGCTGATCTCAACGAAGCACAGGCTAAGATTGCTTTGCAAAAGGAAAAGACCGAGTATCTTGAGTCCCTGCTAAAGGCTATCAATCAGCGTCATTGGGTTATACGCAACGCAATTGAATGGCGAAAGTTCACCCAAGGCGTTGTATAACGCTTCCGCAGACACCCCTAAATATAGGGGATATGTCTGTGATTTCTGCAACATGCTTTAATACGGTTCATGCTCGCATTTACGCCGAGCCTGGTGTTGCTCGTGAGATACAAGAGTATTTCACTTTCGATGTGCCTAACGCAAAATTTACACCTGCTTACAAAAATCGTTATTGGGACGGTAAGATTCGGTTGTTCTCTCCGTTCAACGGATTACTGTATATCGGCTTGTTGGACTATCTGGCTGCGTTTGCAAAAGAACGCGGCTACACTCTAGAACTTGATAAAGGCTTTACACAAAAGCCGCCACAAGTCACTCCTGAACAAATAGTCGAATTTCTAGACACCTTAAAACTTGCTGCAAACGGCAAACCTATCAAGCCGCATCCTCATCAGTTAGATGCTATCGGTGCTGCGGTAAACCGTGAGCGGGCTTTGCTGTTGTCTCCCACCGCAAGCGGCAAATCGCTTATCATTTACTCGCTGCTTAGATGGTATCAAAATATTATACCACCTGACCGAAAAATCTTGATTGTGGTTCCCACCATATCACTGGTGTCTCAAATGAAATCCGATTTTGCAGACTATTCCAAGACTACAGATTGGGATGCGGAAGAAAATTGTCACACCATCTTTGGTGGGCAGCAGAAAATGGACTCACGACAAATAGTAATCTCCACATGGCAATCTATTTACGAACTGCCTAAGGCTTATTTCGATCAGTTTGAAGTTGTAATTGGTGATGAGGCTCACCTGTTTAAAGCGCAATCTTTAACTTCCATAATGACAAAACTCACCAAGTGTCCGTATCGTATTGCACTAACAGGAACCTTGGATGGAACTAAAACCAATAAACTGGCTATTGAAGGCTTGTTTGGGCCAACCTTGCAAGTAACAACAACACGAGATCTGATTGACAGCAATCTGTTGTCCACTATCAGCATTGACTGCATTGTATTGAACTATCCTGCTGAAGTTTGTCAAACCATGCGAGAAGCATCGTATCAAGACGAACTTGAATTTTTAGTTACAAACACGCTTCGTAACAAGTTTATAACTAATCTTGCTTTAAGCACCAAAGGCAATACCCTAGTTTTATTTCAATTCGTAGAAAAGCACGGCAAGCCGTTACACGAATTAATTCGTAAAAAAGCGAAAGGCAGACCTGTCTTCTTTGTTCACGGTGAAACTGAAGCCGACTATCGTGAGTCTGTTCGTCACATCACTGAAAGTGAAGACAACGCGATTATTGTAGCCTCGTATGGAACCTTTTCTACAGGCATTAACATTAGAAGTTTAAAAAATATCATCTTTGCCTCGCCGTCCAAGAGCAGAATTCGAGTTTTACAGTCTATAGGCAGACAACTACGAAAAAGCGAGAAGAAGGATAAGGCTCATCTTTACGATATTTCTGATGATCTGCGATGGAAAGCCCGCAAAAATCATACCTTAAAGCATTTCGTGGAGCGTGTAAAGATATATTCAGAAGAAGGTTTCCCGTATAAACTTATAAAATTGCCGGTGGTCTCAAAAAATACTTCAACCTAAATAGAGGTAGTTTTAAAACCACTCATTCTCTTTAAAGGGGTAATAACACATGTCATTAGAATACCACTGGATTGGTGCTACCGGCAATTCAATCAACAAATACGACTGGAACAGTTTAAACAACTGGCTCGTATACGATTCCACAAAAGTAAACACAATCGTTGGGCCTTGGAGCCGTGCAACTCGCGTTCCTGAGGCTCTTGATACGGTTAAGATTGGTGAAAAATTCCACTGCTTTAGCCCGCTTCTGTTCGGTGGTTACACCGGTGGTTTAACCCACAGCAGCGGTTCTTGGGGTGTTGCAGGTGGCGTAACAAGCGCAACCGCAGGTGTTACTGACGGTGGTGTAATGTTTGTGTATGTTACCGACAAACCGGCTTCAGATTACGGCCCATCAGTTTCTGGTGCTCTCATCTACGGTGTTGCAGGTCTTAACTCAAGATCTCCTTCGGGAATTTGGGCATCTTTCGACGGCGGTGCTCAAGATCTTGTTGAAGCATTAGAGTTGATTAACCCACACATTTCTGATCTGTCGGCAACTGGATCAGCATCTTACGATTATAACGATTCGTTGTATCCGTTCCCATACCTTGGCGGTGGGTTGACTGGTGAAATCTTGGATTGGGTTTACACTCAACACAAGACCTCTTACGAGGCTCACGCTGCTGTAGGAAATTCCGCCTATGCCGCAGCAAACGCATGGGTTGGTGGCGGTGCAACCGGCGCACTTGAACCAAGAACACAGGAACTAAGAATTCGTGCAAAGCGAGTTGATATGAATCCTGGTGTAGGCAACACATCTCTACAGAACACAAGAATTGTTAACATTAAAGTCAATCCAGACCGTGAAAAGAATGGTGGAACAATTCAAACTGTGGTAAATGTGAACCAATACGAAAACCCATTCCACTACTACACCATCAAGAATGTGGTGGCAAGAACTGTTAATGTTATGGGTGATGCTAGCGTTGAACTGCTTGGTGTAACCGCAGCACAAGTCAACTCTGATATGCACAGCACACTAAAGACGGATCGTAATTGCAGTCTAGGTGGTCTTCGTGTTCAAAGTGGACAAAACACGGCTCGCTACAATGTGTGGCCTCTATACTTTGCAGGTCAAATCACTGCTGGTGCTGTTAGCGCAGTATGGGGTAACGCAGCACAAACCATTCCTGTAGGCACTTACGCAAACGCAATCGTAGTTGACCCTGCACCAGCAAATTTCGCCGGAACTGGTTTAACTTCAGTAGTTCAAACCAGCAATCTAAGCCCATACATCGGTATTGGAGAGTATCAAGGCGGAACATCACACTTCGCCACAATTCCATCACTAATCTTGAACTCAGCAAGCGAAGGTGGAGGCCCCAAGCACAGCCTACAGTTTATAGGTTCCGCAAAGATTGCTGAAGTTGAACTAAACGGTGGCGAGTTTGTTCCTTCACTGTTGTTGACTAATGGCGATCCTTGCGAAGTTTATGTTGGTAGTCTAAACATCTCCAACAATGCAATCGTAAGAATGAATGTCAATCCGGCGTTCGATTCGCTGTTCATGGGTGGTATCACAGGAACCAATCCAAGCAACTTCCGTTTAATCGGCGGAATCAATGCGTTGGATGACACTTGTGTGATTTATCCAGACACAGGAATTCGTCTAGTAAACACCAAGATTCTAGAAGGTGGTCAGGACGCTTCGGGCAAGAAGAACAATACATTCTTCACCGTAAGCAGAAACGATATCACAGCCCTACAAGGCTCGTTGGGTATCGAACAACCGAAGATTGCTCTCGACTGATCCGCAGTATAAATCCTTACAAAGAACGACTCCGAAAGGGGTCGTTTTTTGTTTTTCGTCGAAATGCTATAAGTTGTGGTGTTTAGTCACCTAAATACTATTAGTCTTATGCTTAGAAGTTCAGTTAAAATTCTTCGCTTCAAGATCGGTGACACGATAATCTGTGGGCTAACTCATAATTCAGATACCAACGAGTATCTTATTGAAAAGCCTATGCAAATTTCCATGCTTCCCATTGTAGGCAAAAAAGGTGTTCAATCCATGAGCATCTACATGCAAGAATGGCTTGAATACGCAAAAGAAACCGTATTCAAAATTCCTGCTGATGTGGTAATGCTGATTGCCACACCTGAAGATGAAATGGCGGAAGAGTATATGGATGCTTTAGAAAAGAATGAATTACACCGCATTCAAAGAGATTTCGAAAAAATATCGAAAAATTACGGCGAAGAAGACTCGGAAATAGATGACAACCCTTCAAATATGGGTTATAATAACGAGCAGTATGATACTGAGTATGAAGAAGAGGACTACGACGAAGACGACTTCGAAGAAGAGAAACCCGACTAACGGGTATCTGGTCCTTACCTATAGATTATTTCATTCAAACCGGACACTGATATTTAGTGGGTGTGTTTGAGTGCCCCCGAAAAATTCTAGAAGATTTACACAGAAAGTTTACACCATGTCAAAAAACTCTCACTACATTGATAATCAAAAATTCTTGAAAGAAATTCTTCAATACAAAAAGTCGGTTAGACTTGCTGAAAAAGAAGGATCTCCAAAACCAGGAGTTAGCAACTATATCGGACAATGCTTTATAGACATTGCTGAAAATCTAGCCAAAAAGCCAAACTTTGCAAACTATCATTTCAAGGATGAGATGATTAGCGATGCGGTGGAAAACTGCATCATGTATACCAATAATTTTAATCCAAAGAAGTCCAAGAACCCATTCGCGTTTTTCACACAGATAATCTTCTATGCTTTTCTTCGTCGCATACAGAAAGAGAAAAAGCAGTTGTATATCAAGATGAAGCAATTCGAAGAGTTCGATCCATCAGGCAAATTTAGGAATTGGCTGAAGGATAAGTTTGAGCCAGATCAAAACCCATTCTCGGATATTTTAGAAATAACTCCCGAAGACATGCAAGTTTTTGAAACTAAAATGAAGGGTAAAAAGAAGGTTGTAGTCAAGAAGAAGAAGAAAGTTAAAAAAACTTCTGTGAAAACTACATCATCTCGCCTTGACAATTTTATCAAGTAAGGTATACTTGAGCGTATGAAGATTGCTGTGCTGTGTGATACCCATTTTGGGGCGCGAAACGATTCTCCAATCTTTCTGCACTACTTCTTTCGTTTTTTGGATGAGGTTTTCTTTCCTCATCTAGAACGAGAAGGTATTACAGAGGTGCTGCATCTTGGCGACCTGATGGATAGGCGTAAGTTTGTCAACTTTGCCACGCTTCACGAAACACGAGAGCGTTTTATTCAACGCTTGATTCAAAAGGGTATTCGTGCAAACATTCTTTTGGGTAATCACGACACTTACTTTCGCAACACTAGCAGCATCAATTCTATTGAAGAATTGTTTGGTGGTATGGAAAAGCAAGGTATCACAGTTCACAAAGATCCAACTGAACTGACACTTGGTGGAACCAAGTTTTTGTTGCTACCGTGGATTAATCGCAGCAACGAAGAAGTAAGCCGAGATTTAATTGCCAAAACAAATGCACCAATTGTTGTGGGACATCTTGAACTAACAGGTTTTGAGGTTCTTCGTGGAACCAAGTTTGAAAACGGCATGGATCCTGCTCCTCTGAAGAGATTTCAAGCAGTGTATAGTGGTCACTTTCACTGCAAACACTCCAAGGATAATGTTCACTACTTGGGAACTCCGTATCAGATTACCTTTGGCGATCTGAATGAACCAAAAGGATTTCATGTGTTTGATACGGATGATCGTTCCATGCAATATGTGGAAAATCCACTTCGTATTTTTGGTGAAATTGGTTACGATGATGCTACAATTGACTACACCAAGAATATGCCGGACATGACTAGGTTCAAAGAAACTTTTGTTCGTGTCCGAGTTCAGCGTAAGCGTAGTCCGGCTATGTTTGACTTGTTCATGGACGCAATAAACATGGCAGGAGCACACGGTGTTACCGTATTGGAAGATAAGTGCAGTGAAACTGAACTATCAGATACCGTGGATGTCAGCAAAGATACTTTGTCACTGATTAATCAAGAAATAGACAATTTGGAAGTCACGAATCCAGTAAAACTAAAGAGTATTGTTCGTGACTTGTATATGGAATCACTTTTCATCTAATAGGAGAACACAATGGAACCCGAGATTTTGATTGTTAGAATGCGTAGCGGCGAGGATGTTATCTCACAGGTCGTAGATAATGGAGACTCTTACACACTCACCAAGCCTGCTATGCTTGTGCCTGCTGGTAAGGGCAACCTTGGCATGCTGCCGTGGTTGATGTATGGCGACATTGAGGGTGGTATTATCGTCCCAAAGGATGCCACTTTCTTTACTTTCAAGCCACTCAAGGATTTGGGCGAAGAGTATCGTTCAGGTTTTGTCAGCAATCTTGTTACCCCAAGCAAGAAGATTGCTACGCCAGGACTAAAGTTGGTGACGGATTAAACTTGTCGCCACTTCTTCCGTAAGACTTCAATAAAGTCCATTACGGTTTGTTTGGGCTTGTCTACACACACTTCATTGTAGACATCTTCCGCAAGATCTCTTTCTCGACGCAATTCAACTTCGAGATTTTTCAAGTCATTCTTGTCGGGAGCAAACTCAAGCAGGTTTTTTAAAGAAAGGTTTTCGGGGCGGAGGTATTCTTGTATCTCCGCCTCGTATCCCTTTTTGTCTATCAGTTCAAAATCTAGGATAGGCTTGGTGAACGCATCCAAGAACATGCTCATCTCAATCATTAGTTCTGAGATGTTCTCGCCGTATGGGGCTACTGCATCTTCGGTTATAGAAGCCACTTTACCATGCTCGTTATAATAAACCTCATGGATTTCGTAAAAAACGAATGTTTTGCCACCCGCTCGTTCGTATTTCCGCAATACTCGGTAATCCCACGACATAGGCGTTCCTCCTGTTTATTTATGAAAACCTAAATACCAAGGTGAAAACATTTAAACACTATCTTGAAGAAAAACTCGTTATACCAGGTCAAGGAAAGCGATACGGTCAAGTTGTCTTTTTGGCTGGCGGTGCAGGTTCGGGTAAGGATTTTGCTGTAGCCAATTTTATAGACTCCACAGACTATAAAATCCTTGATCCAGACGCGGTAAAAGGACCGTATTTAAAGTGGAACGAACTACAAAAAAAATATCCTGAACTTAGAGGCAGAGATCAAAGAAATCCTGAGGATGCCGACTTTGTTCATAGGTTTTTGGGAAATCAAGTTAAACTAGACGATAAAATATTGAGTAGTTTCTTTTTTGGTTTGATGCATAAAACAGATAAAACCACGCTTCCCAACATTTTGTTTAACAGAACTTTCAAAACAAAAGCAGACTTTGAGCGATTGTTGCCAAGTCTAATTTCGGTGGGTTACAAAAAAGAAGACATGCACTTAATTTGGGTGCTAACAAACTACAGAGTTGCAATTCAAGCAAATCTTGAAAGAACTAGAACGGTTCCAACAACCGTATTAGTTCAAACGCATGGTGGCGCAGCACAAACCATGAAGAGTTTTTTGTTTGATAACTATCCATCTAATCTGATAAATGGAGATGCGTATGTGATTCTTGGCGGTAAAGAAAATACCATATTTTTCAAACCACCACAAGGCGCATCAACCACAAGACAGGTGGTTGCTGGCGGTGAAATAATTCCAAAACCTAGAGTGGTTTCAAAATTTCAGTATGTTAAAGTCAAAGACGCAAGCCATCCGTTTAAACCCGCTGTGGCTTTATCGAACACTGTTCTCAGATGGATACTTCAAAATTCTCCCGATCAAGAAGCGATAGAAAAATATCTGAGTCAACAAAACTCCAACTAAATAGAAATGGAGATCTATACAATGAACACACTTGCCGCCATTTCTTGGGTAGCCGGATCGCTGTTTGTTCTTTTTAAAACAACAGCGGTTTACGAATATTTTAAAGTATTGCCTCTACCCGAGCGAATAACAAAATTTAAAGAATATGAAGCAGAAAGAGCCCGAGACTTCACTCTTTCTTATAAAATGTTTTGGATGACCACCCATGACTCCTTTTTTACAAGATTAGTTACCTGCCCGTATTGTTTGGCTGCATGGCTTTCTTTGGGATTTTCTGCTATTTTTTCTTGCATAGAGTGGGTTCCGGCGGTATATTTGGGTAGTCTATCTACATACTTTGGAGTGTCCGCAATGATTAACTGGCTAGAAAAACTGGAGGACGACAATGGGTGAGGCAAATTTGGTTGTTAACTCTCCGCAAGAATTGGTTCAGTATCTCATCAATCGCCACGGAAACGGAACTGATGAGTTAAAGAATAATCAGGGAGCATTCACACAATGGTATATCAGAACGCGAATTTGGTATGATCCAAATGTGTGCAAGTGCAAGAAGAAGAATATGTCTGACGAGACAGTTTTGGCAGAATACAGAGCATTACCACAAATGAGTGTAGAGGACAAGGAAAAGGCGTATCGCATCATTGGTTCCTCTGTTACATTAAATTATAATGGAGAACTACTAGGCAACTTACCATAAACAAAGGAGCAAACATGGACAAAAACGCAAAGTTGTTTTTAAAGCATGTCCGTGAGCATTTAAAAGAATATGGTGGCAAATTAGTTTTCGGCAGGGGGAATAGAGTTAATTGTGGAGATGGGTGTCGTTCTATTGGTTATTTTTCAGATAGACCATTAGAGATTCGTGTTGCTGTAAACTCAAGAGATCCTATATCAACCGTAGCACACGAATACGCACACTTTCTACAATGGATTGACACACCACAAAACATAATGCAGGCAGACGACCGAGCCAGTCTTTTGGTGTTTGATTGGTTGGGGGGAAAAGAGTTTGAAAATCGTGATGTAGAAAAGGCGTTCTGTCGAGTTATGGTTATGGAGAGAGATGCAGAACGCCGTGCTGTCGAAATAATGAAAAAGTTTGGTTTAGATATCAATTACGATAAGTATATCCGCCAAGCAAATTGTTATATTTACATGCATTGGATTATGAAAGAACGACGATCATGGAGATACAAGCCTGGTTCAAGGGATCCTATGGGATGTCGTAGCCTAATTTCACAAATGCCAAACACTTTTAAAGCACAGCCTGATAAAAAAATTCCTCAACATATTCGAAAGAAATTGCTTGCGTTTTTTCCTTGACCTAAATAGAATAGGAAAGGAGAAACACACATGAGCGAATTTCTAGGAACAGCATGGTGGTCGGTATTGATGTTTGTTGCTGGTGCTCTTATCGGTGCTCCACTTTGGAAGTGGGTTGCCGCAAAGATGCCTTGGAACAAGTGATACCATCACTCTAAATTGAAGTTTATACGATGATTAAATTCAAGCAGATACGCTGGTCTAATTTTCTGTCCACAGGACAATATGCTACAACAGTAGACTTGTGTGCTGCAACAACAACACTAATATCAGGTGAAAACGGGGCAGGTAAGAGCACTCTTTTGGATGCTCTTACTTTTGCCCTGTTTGGTAAACCGTATCGTAATATTAACAAGCCTCAACTTGTAAATTCCGTAAACGAGAAAGCATGTCTTGTTGAACTCGATTTGGAAATTGGGCCAGACAAATATAACATTCGTCGTGGACTTGAGCCTGCATTATTTGAAATCTATAAGAACAGCAAACTTGTAGATCAAGACGCAAAGAGTAAAGACTATCAGAAAATGTTTGAAGAACAGGTCTTGAAGATGTCTTACAAGGCGTTCTGTCAAGTTGTGATTTTAGGCTCCGCCAATTATGTTCCGTTCATGCGGTTAACCGCAGCCGAGCGTCGAGCAGTTGTGGAAGCCATTCTTGATATTAATATCTTCTCTACCATGAATACTCTGCTCAAAGGCAAACTATCCAAACTGAAAGAAGAGTTGGCTATCACTGAAGCAGACACAAATGTGGAGCGTGAGAAGGTTCGGTTGAATCTAAAGTATCTTGAAAACAAGGACAAGGATTCAACCGTAGCGGCTGACCAGTGTCGTGCTGATATCGGTAAATGCACGGAAGATGAAGAAGTTCTTATCGCTGCGATTGCCAGACTCGACAAGCAGATTTCTGAGCGACACGAACAGATTACGGATTCGGATACGGTAAGCAAAAGTATTAATGATCTTGGTGCAATTCACAGGCAACTAAAGGGTAAGATTAAAACCATAACGAACGAAATCGAGTTCTATCAAAAGAACGATTCGTGTCCAACTTGCTCGCAGCACATCGACCCAATATTCAAGTCTAATGTGGTAGATACGAAAACCAAGAAGAGCAAAGAAATTGGTGAAGCCGTGGAAGATATCCAAGATTCCATGTCCAAAGCAAACGAACGCCTTACGGAAATCAACACCGTATTGAGTGATATTCGGTCATTAGAAACCAAGCGGTCACAGGCTTCTGCTTCACTACAGGCTACCGTTTCTAATCGTAAGAAACTTGAGGCTCGTCTAACTGAACTTGAAACAACCAAGCGAGCGCAAGGAGATGCCGACGAGAAAGAGTTGGCTAAACTGCAAGAAGGCTTGCGTGAACTTGAAGACACCCGTAAAGAGATGGTGGACGATCAATACTATTACGGTATTGCTTCAGCACTCCTGAAAGATAGCGGTATTAAGAGTAGAATTATCAAGCACTACATCCCTGTCATCAATCAAATCATCAACCGATACTTGAATCAAATGGGGCTGTTTGTTTCTTTCAACTTGGATGAAGAGTTTAATGAAACAATCAAGAGCAGGCATCGTGACATTTTTACCTACTCTTCGTTCAGCGAAGGAGAGAAGCGTAAGATTGATCTAGCCCTGCTGTTTGCATGGCGAACTATTGCTAGCCTGAAAAACAGTCTAGACACCAACCTCTTGATTATGGATGAAGTATTGGACGGCAGTTTGGATGATGCTTCCGTGGAATCGTTCCTTGAAATCCTGCGTGGTATTGGTGGCGGAACGAATGCGTTTGTGATTTCTCACAAGCCCAAGGAACTGCTAGAAAGCAAGTTTACTAGCCATATTACCTTCATCAAGAAGAACAACTTCAGTCAGATTGCTTGACTTCGAGTTTGCTCTTCAAGAAGTTTTCAATTTCCCGAATACGCATCAGGCTAGCCGCTATGTTAGCCCTGTAGTTGGCTAATTCTTGAAGCAAGGCTTGGAGTTCTTGTTCTGATATACTCATAAATCTATTTAACATAAATAAAAGAGTATAGGGGAAAAATATGAATCAACTTTTTAAATTTACAAACCTAGCCTCTGCCAAATTCGTGGTGGAACGCCTTCTCAGCATGGGCATTAAAGCCGAGGGTTTGCCCTCTGGCTACATTCGTGTCTTTGACTTGACCGAAGGGGCTAAAAAGGTGATAAAAGACAGTTTAGGCACTCATGTTGCCGCTACTGGTGTGGAAGATTTAAGTCTAGCAAAGCATGCTGGCACAGGACAAGGCAAAAAGAAACTTGCTCCCAAAGTTGAAAAACCAAAGTCTCCTCCAACCGCCAACAGTAAAACTTTACCCAAGACGGGCAAAACTGTTAAAGCACAAACCGGCAAAGATGTGGAAGAAGCCACAGCACCCACAAAATCTAATGAGCCTAAGGTTTCTCCTGAATCTCAAAAGATGTCTAATTTGCAAAAGATGGCTTACGAGACTTTAAAGAAACTAGTGGAAAAGAATCCAAAAGGGTTTCCTCGTCTTGCCAAAATGATGGGGATTAAAGTTAAGGCTTAAGAAGTTTGATTACTTCGCTAGCCGTATCCACAAGGCAATCTATTCGTTTAGATATGGTGTAAGAACCATCTGCCGGTGTTTCTAACTGTATGGCAGTTTTTACGCCATGTGAAACTAGATGTTCAGCAAACATTCCGTTTGGAGCGGTATGTTTTGCTCCCTCTGTGAGCGGAAAGTGTTGTTTCAGTTTGATTTCAATACGCTCTTCTAATTCTAGAGATGCTTTCCAACCGTAAAAATAGCAGATAAATCTTTTCGGATCTTCTTGTAGAGAAATGTATCCTTCTCGACTAAGATTAATCAAAGTTTCAAGATTATCATTTAACACAATTCCCTCAGGGGTTTGTGTGTTGGGCCAACCACGATCAACATTTTTGCCGTAATCGTTTCTATGCTGTCGAGATTTAAAACATGCAGGAGAAGCATAAGGTAAAAATGATACTTGACTGAAAGTTTTGCACAGCACTTTTGATGCCGCCCATCCAGCAGGCTCATCTCCTTGCCAGCCAGAAGACACCAAAATTCTGTTTGGCGATTTCGATTCAAACAAATAAATTGGATTACCGTCCACTACCCCAAGTTCTCTCATTTCGTGAGTCTGTTTGGTTAGATAAGAAAATTCTGAAATTTCTTGCTCGTATTGCCGAGTCTGATCTAAGTGATCGCCAAAGGTTTTCATTTTTGTTTTCTCGATTGTATTAGTGCTCGGGTTAAAACACTTAGTTCGGATTCGTTAGAGAATGCGGATAGCATGTAATCTTCAGCGGATTTGTCGCCGCGAAGTATACCGTTAGCCATGCTTGCAAGAATAGCAGAAATTTTTTCTCTGCATTCTTTTGGGGACAGTTTACCCATTCCCTTCACAGATATCATTTACGGTAAAGCGTCTTTAATGAAAGCAGAAATTTTTGCCCAAACCTTAGCGAGTTTTTGCTTTATGGAATCTACAGGTTCGACCAAAACATAATCCATTTCGTATGGAGTGTTTTTGTTAAACTTGATTTTCTTTGCCGCCTTCTTGGAAGACGCTTTCTTTTTACTTTTCTTTGCCATGTGAGTATTCCTTTCAAACAAGTAGTTATGCTTCTTCTCTTGCCCGCTTATACGAGGTCATGCGACGAAGATTCTTCTTTAGCCAATCGTAAAGCCTGCCTGCTTGGTCATGGTCAAGATACACATAGTTCTGACCCCATAGGCACAGATGGTTGCTGTCTTCATCGTGCTTAATTTCAAATACAGCACCACTCTCTCGGGCTTCGAAACGCCCCTTTGATTCTTTAATTCTAGACATACAGACTCCTTTTAAACGGTTTTGTAGCCAGCCGCAGTAAGATTAGCCCAAACTTTTCGAGCAAAATCTGTGCTTGTGACAAACGAGCCAGTAGTTTCAACCGGATACAGGCTGATTTTATCGCCATCTACTTGCATCTCAACAGAAGTTGAACCTATGTTGCTGATGTAAATGGTATTGGTGTATGGGTCTTTTGCGAATTGTAGAATTCGTTTAATTGCCTGCGGAGTTTCAGGAGAAACCATTGTCCAAGTTTCTGCTCCTTTTGGCGGCAATACTTTTTTAGGAACGGGTTGCATATTATGAGTGCCTTTCTTCCAATTATGATACATGTCCACAAACGAATCTCTCATGTATTTATCCCACATATCTGGTTTCTCCTTGAGCAACAAGTACCCAACCCCTTTCCTGCATCACATGCCAGATAGTTCTAGACACCTGAGCAGGGTGTGCAATTGGAGCAAGATGCTTAATTACAATACCTGCCGTGTTTGTTGGAATAACTTGCAAGTTATCTCCCGCTTTAGGATAATTAGAACGATGAAGAGTTCTCCAACATCGTTCCCAAACCCCCCATTTAAATGGTTTAGGAGACCAGCCAATCATAGCCGTATTATATTGTGATAATTGGG
>Ga0164293_10001967_pt1 | contig 17384 bp, 13 predicted proteins | sample GEODES118metaG_FD_111487 | JGI IMG/M metagenome (GOLD analysis project Ga0164293, IMG submission 111487) | Eutrophic lake water microbial communities from Lake Mendota, Wisconsin, USA - GEODES118 metaG | ecosystem: Environmental > Aquatic > Freshwater > Lake | place: USA: Lake Mendota...
ATTCGATTCCGAACGACCTTCGCGATGCGCGAATGGAATCGCTCCCTGCCTGCGAGTCACCCCTTCCCGGCGGTGTCGTTCATTCGGGCGGTGTCGTTCATCCCGAGAATGGTTCCGATTCCGGACATGGCTCCGACAGTGCACCCATTTCGGACCGCCAAGGAAAGGCCTCGCCAGATTCCAATGGATCTCGACTCAGCTACTCTGCGTTTGGGGACCAATCGGCCCGGCAGCCAGGATTGAGCGAAGCATCTGCGGGGCCGGCTCGGGGGGAAGGGGCGAGCGAGGGAGAACCACCTGGTACAACGTCCGCAGTCAACCGTCAGCAACTGAATCGCAAAATCCGCGAGCGAACAAAACAGCTGCATCGCCAAGGTCCGCCCGTTTCGTTTTCCGAGCGTTCCTCAATCCAGGAGGTTCGTCCCTCGGGGGAGGCAAACCTCCAAGATTCGTTCATGCCGATCAAGGCACTGCAGCAATTGTCGGCTGCCGAAATTCGTGCTCAGGTGCTGCACGAAGGCATCGAGCTGGCCGACGATTTGTCGCGACGCGAACTGTTGCTGCGAATCATCCGCCATCGCATCAAGGCCAAAGGACTGATGTATGGTGAGGGGACATTACAAATTTTACCTGACGGGTTTGGCTTTCTGCGCAGCATGGACGCTCATTACATCAGCTGTCCGGATGACATCTACGTCTCACCGAGCCAAATCCGCAAGTTTAATTTGCGAAACGGCTGTACTGTTTGCGGGCAGGTGCGACCCCCCAAGGAAAACGAACGCTTTTTCGCCTTGCTCCGAGTGGAACTGGTCAATGGACGCACACCCGATGTGCATTCGCGAAGCAAGTCATTTGAGCACTTGACTCCCTTGCATCCCGACCGGCGAATCATGATGGAGCATGACCCGGAGGAGCTCTCGACACGTTTGGTAGATTTGCTGGCACCGATTGGATTCGGCCAGCGAGGCTTGATTGCCAGCCCACCGCGGGCTGGCAAAACCATCCTGCTCCAGCAGATGGCCCGGGCTGTCTTGAAAAATCATCCGGACTGTTACGTTATCCTGTTGTTGATCGACGAGCGTCCCGAAGAAGTCACTGACATGGTGCGGGAAGTTCGCTCGGATCGCTGTGAAGTGATCAGTTCAACCTTTGACGAGTCACCATCACGGCATATTCAGGTCGCTGAGATGGTCCTGGAGAAATGCAAGTGCCTGGTTGAAACCGGTGTCGATGTGGTCCTGTTTCTGGATTCCATTACCCGGCTGACCCGCGCCTGGAATTCGGAGTGTCCTCCGTCCGGGCGTCTCCTGTCCGGAGGGTTGGACGCGAACGCCTTGCAAAAGCCCAAAGCACTCTTTGGTGCAGCTCGCAAACTGGAGGAAGGCGGTTCGCTGACGATTATCGCCACCGCTCTAATTCAGACCGGGAGCCAACTGGACGAAGTGATCTATGAGGAATTCAAGGGAACCGGCAACCTTGAAATTCTGCTCGATCGGGCTTTGGTAGAGCGAAGAATCTGGCCTGCCTTCGACCTCAGCAATAGTGGAACCCGTCGTGAAGAGAAACTGTTTGACGGGGACGAGTATGCACAGGTTTGCCAGTTAAGGCGCGAGTTGGCCAGCGTTCAGGCGACGGACGCTTTAGAGCAACTGCTCGAACGTCTGCGGAAAACCCGGACAAACGCCGAGTTTCTGATTCGCCTGCAAAACGGACATTCCTGACGCCGCTCCCCCCACTCCCCTGCCCTGCAGACTGGCTGACGCTATGCTGATGGTAGCTGACGCTATGCTGAGGGGCGGTGATGCTATGCTGACGGTCGCTGACGCTTTGCTGAGGGGCACCGCGGTCGCCTGCCAGACGGATGGGGCGACTGCTTGAACCAAGTAGCGTCTTGGCAACCAATTTCCCTTTTGCTCTCCACCGGCTATGCGCTTGTCATGAAATCTTCCGCTCCTTCGGCCGATTCTGGCTCCAGCTTCCACGGCCAGCCAGACCCCACCTGGCGATTTGCCATTCTGGCCAGCAGTTATCATTCGGAGATCACTTCCCGGCTGGCTGCTGGTACAAGGCAGCGACTGCTCGCAGTTGGGGTCGAGGGAAACCAGATTGAAGACCTGCCGGTTCCTGGTGCTTGGGAACTGCCTTTGGCGACCAGTTGGGCAGCTCGCTCTGGAAAATTTTCCGCAATCATTGCCTTGGGGGTGGTGATTAAGGGGGAAACCAGCCACGATCAGCATATCAATCGTTTTGTCAGCCTCAGTTTGGGGCAATTGGGAATCGAGCACCAAATGCCGATTGCCTTTGGCTTGTTGACCTGTGAGACCGTCTCCCAGGCCCTGCAAAGGGCCGGAGGAAAATTCGGCAACAAGGGAATGGAAGCTGCCGATGCCGCCTTGGCAATGCTGGACTTGAAACGAAAAATCTAAGGTGCTGGGCATGCCTGTTTAACGGCTGCAACCACGCTTGATTGGCTGCAGTAGCCAATCCACCGCTGATGACTGCTCGCCTTGCCTGTCTCAACCGTTCTTTGACTTCATTCCGTTTGGACCTTTTCGGATCACTCTTGATGTCTCGCCGCAGCCGCGTCCGCCAAGTCGTTTTGCAAGTGCTGTTTCAGCGAGACCTCAACCCGGGTGCCGATTGGGAAGCGTTTCTTGCCCGTCGCCTGCAACATCGCCCTGAGCTGATTCGCTTCGGCAGCCAATTGATTCAAGGAATCGATTTTCACCGTGCAGAACTCGATCGCCGTATTGAGCAGGCAGTCCGGAATTGGAAATTGAATCGGCTATCGACGACCGACCGGAATGTCCTGCGTCTGGCTGCGTTTGAAATGCTCAAATCCGATACTCCGCCCAAAGTTGCGATCAACGAAGCCATCGAATTGGCTCGTCGCTTTGGCTCCAAGGAATCGGCCGCCTTCGTCAACGGTGTGCTCGACCGCCTGTTCCAGGAAAAGCGTGCTCCCCGCCGCCCGACTGAGCCAACGGCCGACTCGGGTCCGCCGACAACGGCTCCGAATACCGAATCTCCGAATTCCGATTCCAACCTCTGATCCTCCGTTTGCATTCCGTCACGCATTCCACGTCCTTCTGTTCCCTCGAAAGCTCCCGCCCATGGCCCTTTGGAATCCGTTCGGTAAAAAGAAACCCGTTCCGGCCGAGACTTCAGCGCCAAGCAAAAATGAAGACTCCGCAGTTTCTCCAGCCGATGCTGCAACCACTCCCGAGCGGACTGTAGCCCTCCCGCCAGACGCACCTTCAGATGAACCAATCCGGGCTGAGCAAGCTGGTGCTGGCGAAAATCAACCTGCCCCCAAACGGAGCATGTTTGGCTTTCTGAAACAGGCCTTGAAAAAGACGGTCGAAGTCCTGAACACCGACATTCGAGACCTTGTGGGCAAGGAAGGACGACTGGTCGACGATGAGTTTCTTGACGAACTCTTTCGCCATCTGGTCAAGACAGATATGGGCGTTGGCCCAGCCGGCAAAATTCGCGACTCGATCCGAACCCAGTTTCGCGGCCGCAAGGTGTTCATGTCCGATCTGATTAAGTCGGCTCAGGATACTATTCGGGAGATCATGCAGCAGGATGTCGCCGGCATCAACTTCGCATCCAGTGGCCCAACTGTAATCATGGTTGTCGGCGTGAATGGTTCCGGAAAGACCACCTCGATTGCGAAACTGACCCATCGTTTGACGACTGCTGGCAAGTCCGTGTTGCTTGGTGCCGGAGATACTTTTCGGGCCGCGGCCGTTGATCAATTGACTATCTGGTCGGAACGCCTGGGTGCAACGATCATCACCGGCAAGCCGGGAAGTGATCCGGCCAGTGTGGCCTACAAAGCAGTTGATGCTGGTCTCAAAGAGCAGAAGGACGTAGTGATTGTTGATACAGCCGGCCGCCTGCAGACCCAAGCCAATTTGATGGACGAGCTCAGCCGGATTCGACGAGTGATTGCCAAATTGATTCCGGACGCCCCACACGAGGTGCTGCTGGTGTTGGACGCTACGGCTGGCCAGAATGCGATCAGCCAAGCCAAAGGCTTTTCCCAAGCCGCCGGTTGCACCGGGATTGTATTGGCGAAACTGGATGGGACAGCCAAAGGTGGGGTTGCCATCCCAATCCGCCAGGAATTCGGGTTGCCGGTCAAGTTTGTTGGCTTGGGTGAAACGCCCGACGCCTTTGCCGACTTCAATGTCGACCAGTACGTCGCAGCTCTCTTTGACATTGACGACAACGACTAGGCCGACGGGCGCGGTTTGGCCAAATCGCACAATCCGCATCGACGTTCTGTCAGTTTCCAAGCCGACTAATCCATGTGCGCGCGAGCCCGAAGCGAATTGCTCGCTGGACATCGCCCGCCTCTCATGGCTTCGACGCAAGGGCCGGCCATTTTCTTAAGGTCAGGCGCCCTGGCCAATCAAGGCCGGACCAATAAGGACGGGCTGACATGCAAAGCATCATGCTGCCCAAGTTCCCAGTGATTTTCGTCCCCAGCTCGGTTCGCCAGAGCAATTTTTGAGGCGTCCAGTCCGCCCGACCTGTGACAGCTCAACCGGCCCGGGAAGATGTAACGAGAGCAAATTATCCTCGATTTCCCACTCAAGCTGGTTCTGCGGAGACTGGCAATCGCCCGCATCTCCCGGGCAGTAGCGGTTCTGCCTTTCGCCCGGCGGAAAATCTTGCCTACCTTCCCTGAACCGTAATTCAAATCCCCGCTTTCAGCGAATTAATCCGCTCATCCGATTCAAGCTTGAAGACGGGTGCCATCAGCATCCCGTGCAGGTCATGCAGTCACGGCAGCATTGCCACAGCCGGCAACAGCCTGACTTCCCACCGAGTCTGTTCCAAGTAACGCAACCACGCAGGTTGCTGCTTCCGTTACCAACGGAAAACGCAACTCGACGTCAGGACCACAAACCCGAATCAAGAGCCATGAAAAAGAAATTTGCCAATTGGCTGGGAATTGTTGCCTCCATAGTCGCCTCTGGCGTCGCTGTGGGGCAAACTCAAATCACCAACCTGAGCGACGAGGGAACGAAGAACTATCCTTGGCGCAACAGCACGGGACAGGTCAGCCCAACCACGACCTCCCCAACCGCCCCGGTTGTGAAGGGCCCCGGGGAAACCGTGCGGTTTTTCCAAGCCGGCAGCCAAGAGCAACAACAACCTTCACCGAGCGACGTGCCTGCCGCTCCGGCAACTCCGGTCAATCCCGCCGAGAAGCAGGTTCCGCTGTCTGTGCAAAGCAATGCCATTCATCAGCAGGGCTATACAAACTACTGCAACACCTGCACCGACACGTGGGCTCCCAAGAGTTATTTCGATAATCTCCCGGGTGGTCTGAAGTTCGGCGGGTTCACCCAATCAGGTTATTACAGTGACCCGACCTTCGGTGGTTTCAATTCCGGAGTGGATGACCGCTTTCGCCAACACCAGGCCTGGTTCTATCTGGCCGAGGAGGCACAAGCCGGCGCCCGTTGGGATCTGGGTTTCCGGGCCGATGTCGTTTACGGTATCGACGCCCAATCCATGCAGGCTTTTGGCAATCCCGGTCCGTCAGGGTTCGATAACGGTTGGGACCACGGCAGCTTTGGCTGGGCCATGCCGCAGCTCTATGCCGAGCTCGCCAACTGCAACTGGCGAATCAAGGCCGGCCGATTCCTCTCGCCGATCGGCTACGAATCGATTCCTTCCATCGACAATTTCTTCTACAGCCGGACGCTGCTGCGTACCTATACAGAACCTTTCACCATGACGGGTGTCTTGGGTGAGCGAACCGTCAACGACCGCTTCAGCATTCTGGTCGGTGCCACGCTCGGTTGGGATACCGCCTTTGATCGAAACAACGGTGGCTTCAATGCGATTACCGGTGCCCGCTACCGCTTGAATCAAAATGTGCGGGTTGGTTTAACCAGCTCTTTCGGTGACACGGGCATCCGCAACAGTGGTTCTCTGAACTCTGCTTACGCGGAAATGCAGCTGACCAACCGCATTTGTTATGTGATTCAAGGTGATGTCCTGAACCTCTCAGGCCAGGACGAACTCGGTTTGGTGAATGGACTTTACTACCATGTCAATCGCAAGCTGGCTTTCGGTAGCCGCGTCGAATGGTGGAAGTCGGATCAGCAAGGTCTGGGCACCAGCCGCTCAACCTACGACTGGACCTTGGGCGCCAACTACCGCCCTATGCAGAACGTCGTGATTCGTCCTGAATTGCGAACTGACTGGGGTGCATTTGCCGCCTCGCCAGGCGATACGCTGTTCGGTGTCGATGCCATTTTCGCCTTCTAGTCAGGAAAGCAGAAACCGTATCGAGCCCTTATTCCTCGTGCGGTTTCATTCCGAAACTTACCATCAAGCAAACTGCGGCCCTGAGAGATTTTCTCAGGGCCTCTTTTTTTGGCCCGAGACCAATCCTGGCAGCTCTCTTGGCAAAACCCCTCAGCCGTTACGAATGGCCGGATAGCTTGCATCTGGCATTCAACTCACTTCCCGAATACTCCGTTGTAGACTGTGCCTAAGGCCATCGTTCCTGTCGATTTCCAATCACCAGCGGGGCTCATGAAGTGGTTCCTTAGTCAGGATCATCCTGGTAGACCCGAAACCCCATTTCGGCGCGGCCCTTATCAATTTCCAGGGAGCCGAAATGTCTTACCCCCGGCAAGTCCTCATACTTTTGCCCCAACGGCTCGAGCGGACCGCCGACATGAATTCGGGAGTTCACCGCCGCGAGTCTCAACTGTATGGGCCATTGCTTGGCCTGCCCCGTTTGCTTGTCCCGCTCGACCGGAAAGACAAACCGATCAGCAGTCCACTCCAACTGAGAGGAGTACAGATTGAAAATTGCTGGCTCGCTTGGGGTCACATCAAAAGCCGGCAGCTTGCAAGCCGGTTCTTGCCACACGGTCGCTGCTCCCACCTCATTCCCCCAAGGAAAGCGGGTTTGCCCACGGTTGCATGTGTAGACAAACTCATCGAATGAGGGCAATCGCCCGCCGACCCGCTCGCAATATTCCACAGCGGCCGACCAAGTGACGAAGGGAACAGGCTGGTCGGGTGACAACTTATCGGCCTTGGCCTCCGCTGGCAGAAATCCCATGACGCGCTGGAATTCGGCGACGGTGACCTCTGTTTCACCAGCAAAGAACGTCGGCATCTCGACGTTCTTTGCCGGAAACTGAGCGCTATCGTTTCTGAGGTCAGATTCGGCTCCCGATAAGAACACGCCTCCCGGGACCCGCTTCAGTACGGTGGAGTCAAGCTTAATCGTGTTTGTATCGATGACCGTCCGCGGTTTCATCTTGAGCACTTGCCATTTGATTTCCTCTTCCCCCAGCCGTTCATAGTTATTAAAGGCCCAATCGAATTGGGGGCCTCGGAGTCGGGTTTCGCTTAGTGTATCCGGAACACGGCGGAGGAATGTCTGTTTGCCAAATCGCGGGTGGGTCAAGCGGATTTGGTACATGCCACCGGGCAGCTGCAACTCGCCGGTACCACCATTGATTTCCGTTATTCCCTCAACCGGAACCCTTAGAGCAATCCGTGATTCTTCCTGCTCGCGAAATTCGTAGAGCTGAACTTGGGCATCGGGCGGTTCGTAGAGCAGCCGCACTTTGAGCGGTGCGGGTGCATCCGCCAATCGTTCGCCGGGCGGTCGCAACAAAATCAACGCCCAGCCTAACAGCGCAAACAGCAGCATCCCGGCCAAAGCCATGAGGTAGCGGTGACGATTGAGCAAAAGGAGTGACTTTTTCAGACTTCCTGGCGGCCGCGCCCTGGTCGGCTCTCCTGCCAAGAATCGTTCGAGGTCATCAGCCAAATCCGCCGCAGATGCAAAACGATTTGCCGGGTCTCGAGACATGGCCCGCAGGCAAATCGCCTCGATGTCCCGCGGAACTGTTGAGTCAATCACCCGCGGTGGTGTGGGATTGCCTGAAGTAATCTCGTTGATCAATAAATCCGAGTCGCCTCGATAAGGCCGGATACCGGTCAACATCTCATATAAGACCACTCCCAGCGCATAAACATCCGTACGGGCATCAGCCTGCTGCGACCTGCCCGTTATCTGCTCCGGCGACATATAGGCAGGCGTACCGATAACCTGACCATCGGCCGCGAGTGTCACTTCATCGGGAGTTTCCCGTTTGGCCAAGCCAAAGTCGGTAATATGCGGTTCAACATGACGATCGATCAAGATATTTCGCGGCTTGATGTCGCGATGGATGATGCCACCGAGGTGTGCGCGATGCACTGCCCGCGAAATTTTGGCCAGCATCCGGGCAGCCATGCGCGGATCAGGACGGGATTCCTCAATCCACTCGCGTAACGTGACGCCATCGATCAAATCACTGACAATGTAAACCCGATCCTTATCCCGGCCAACTTCATGCACGCCGACGATATTGGGATCGCGCAATTGGGCAGCCGTTCGCGCTTCGCGCACAAATACATCAGCCTGCCACTGCTGCATTTCTGCCATTCGGGGAATCTTGATCGCCACCCGCCGTTGCAATTGCAGATCAAAAGCTGAGTAAACACTCCCGAAACCACCTTTTCCCAACTCTCGCTCGATCCGAAAGTGCCCAATCTGATCGCCTGGTTTGGGTAAAACGGGCTCTTCTACATAGCTGATGGTTCTGGTCTTACCCAACTCCATACTAAGCGCATCGCTGACATCCACGTTGTTGTGGCAACTTGGACACTTTACGCACTCCCCCCGCTCCTCGAAGAGCAGTTCGACAGAATGCTGACAAGCTGGGCAGTGTATTTTCACGGTAAGCATGCATTCAGGAAAACAATTGAGGTTCGCAGATCTTAAAGGATTGCAGGGAATAATCCAGCTTTAGCCTGAGGCCCAACGACCCAGCGCACCGCGGTGAATATCTCCCCCCAAACTCACTTTTTCATTAGGGGATGTTCAAGCTCGGTCCAAAGATGATTCAACGATTGACCGCCCGGACAAAAACCGCCGGAATCGGCCAGCTAATAGCCAAGTCCGTTGAATTACACCACTCAACCTTCTAGCCCTGGGCTGAAACGAATTATCATCCGAGCCCAACGCCCGCGATTTTTTGCGACACATCATTTCCAGCATTGGCTAAACTGGGTTTACGGAATGACAAAACTGGCTTGAGACAGCTGAACAATTCACTCAAAAGGGGTTTCACGATGTTGGCACGAGCGATTGCCCGCTGCTTGATGACGACCATGCTGTTGACTGTTGTCTTGGTTGCAACCGGCACTTGCTTTCAGGAAACCCCTTCTGACAGTTCCTTAAAAGCCAAGGCCTGTTCGAGATTCTATCTCTTTGAATTTGGTGGATATCACTATTATTCGACGGTGGTCTGCTCCTTGAATTTGCCCTGCAGTGAGACCACCAATGAACTCATTCATGTCCATAAGGAAAAGTTGAAAGCAGTGGGCTGCTTGCCAAACAATACAGCCTGCGGTTGCCAAGCTCCCGAACCAGCGGGCCAAGTTGAGTTGGTCCGTGGAACCCTTCAGCCGCCGCCGGGAGATACCGTCCTGAACTGGAATCCCACAGATACACAGAATGTGCCCAAGAACCCGCAAGGAGATAAGTGGGTGGGAATTGAACGATTTACGCAGGCTAAATACGCGACCACCACAAAGGAGTTTGAGGGCGTACCCAAGGGTACTTCTTTCTACTTGGTTGAGTTTCAAGCCGTCGTTTTCGACTATGACCCAGTCACCGGAGTGAAAGCGGAGACTAAGCGGGACCTCTGCGGACCTAAACAACTTGCAATCCGCCTCAGTTCGCAACCTCCGCGGGGCAGCAAAATTTATCCCGCCGAGGTCATTGAAGAGAAAACGGCGATTCGTCTGCGCGTCGCGCAGCACGAAAAACTGTTCACTGTTGCCGAGTGATTTGTGCGGCGGCGGCTCGACCCGTTGTCGCTTGGCGCCGACTCCCTCAGGGAACGCTCATCGTGACGAATCTGCACTCGCTCGGAAAGCGAACATTTTCTCAGCGAATCCAGAAATTGCGTGGCCGCCAAGTCCCGCTTTAATTCCGGTACTGCCGGTGTCGGAATCGGGATATCGCAGTCACGACTTCAAAATCCTGGATGCGGCCCCTCCCCAAGACCGCCCTTGCCCAAACTCTCAACGGCTCCTGGCACCGATGTTTGCCCTGAATGGACAATCAGTTCAGGTTGCTGCATGTCGAGTCTGGCTCAGACTCCTTCCGACCTCCACTTTCAATGGCCGCGACATTGCGTGAAAATCTGCTGACTTAGCGGGCGTCCTTGCGACCTCCTAACCGCCACCACGGCGGCCTAATCCCCTGCTCCGCAAACTGCAGATTTTTCCGCATGAAACTGATCATCGCCATCATCCAGCCCCAGGCTCTCGAATCAGTCAAAGCCGCACTGACGGATGTCGAGGTTTTTCGTCTGACCATCATGGACTGCCAAGGATTCGGCCGGCAAAAGGGCCGTTCGGAGAACTTCGAAAAAGATGATTTTGCGCCGCATCTTCGCCGCAAGGTCCAATTGCAAATCGCAGTCAATGAAGCCTTCGTTGAACCGACAATTGCCGCCATCATCAAAGGCGGCAGGAGCGGCGAGAAGGGCGAAATTGGCGACGGCAAGATTTTCGTCTTGCCGCTCGACGACTGCATTCGGATTCGCACCGGCGAACGAGGGCCGGAAGCAATTTGACGTCAGCTCGCCCGGTTCACGACCGTTCGAAAGCTCGCCAAAACAAGCTCGGCAGTTCAAGAGAAATCAATCCCTGGCTATCGCACCGGCCAGCTGCTATCCGGCAGCCCGTCGCCTCGCAAGCATTTCGAACTCGCCAACAGCGAAAAGCTGCTTACCGAGAGTGGAGCAGCACGTGAATCAGGGCCGCGGCTTGCACTGTGCCCAGCCATCATGCACTGTGCCCAGCCAAAGTCAGGCGTTGTCAGTACGGTTGATCAGTCGATCAAAGCGACCCCAGAATTCTTGGCCGGTGCGTCGCTCAACCAAAATTGAAGACCAGCGGCCGGCGCACCTAAATCTTGGCCCCTACGCCTTTGGTCAAGGTCATGAAAGCTGTTTCCAGATTCAATTCCTCTTCTTGAAACCGCAATAACTGATATCCCTTGCCGATCAGCAAGGTCGGCAAGTGAGCGTAATCCGACTCACCGCTCCGCAGCGTCACCACCAATTGTTCCTTGTCGATTCGCACTTCCTCGACTGCGCGATCCTGACGCAACAACTCGGCTGCTCCGGTCAGATCTCCCCGCAGTCCGATCTGCAGGATGGTCTTCTCACGAACAATCTTCATCACATCGGCAACTGTTCCCGAGTAACCGAGCACACCGCGGTCAATGATTCCGACCTTATTACAGATATCAGCCAACTCAGGCAGGATGTGGCTCGAGACAACAATTGTCTTGCCTAACTGACCTAAGCGGCGCAGAACGCTGCGCATCTCAATTCGGGCCCGCGGATCGAGCCCGCTCAAGGGCTCGTCCAAAAGCAGGACCTGCGGATCGTGCAGCAGCACGCGGGCCAAACCCAATCTTTGCGTTTGCCCGCGCGAAAGGGTGTTCGCAAACGCATCTCGCTTGAAATCGAGGTCGACGATCTCGAGTAACTCGTCACAACGCTTGCGTCGGGCGTCACCCTTAATCCGGTAAGCAGCGGCGAAAAACTCGAGGTACTCGATCACCTTCATGTCGTCATAGACGCCAAAAAAGTCAGGCATGTAGCCAACGAGGCGCCGGATTTCGCGGGGATTTTCGTAAATTGAATGGCCACACACATAGGCTTCGCCGTGTGAGGGTTCGAGCAAGGTGGCGATGATCCGCATCGTCGTTGTCTTGCCCGCGCCGTTGGGGCCAATAAAACCGTACACATCCCCCTGTTCCAGTTCCAGGTTGATGTTTTTGATGGCGAAGAAGTCGCCGTACTTCTTGGTCAGGTTAACGGTACGAATCACGATTTCTCATCCCACTCAACCAGTACTGGCAAATCCAAACACCCCAACTTCGCCCCAGCGTTCGCTCAAGGCCCCGACTTCTCCGTCGCGGGTCCAACTACCACCGGCACGCAGAGTCGAATGACCGCGTAGCGCTGGTCGGCCCCTGTCTCTAAAAGTTCGTTGTCGACTTGCAGCCGGCTCATGGGCTGAGGCAACTCGGCCACGACAATTGCTTGCCGCAGTTCCAGATGCTCGCTCATTTCCAGCCGACCGTGCGCGCGATTCACCAGTCCGGTGTAACTCTGACCGCCAGCCGAGTCATGAAACATCAACATTTCCAACAGACGCGATAACTTGGCCTCGCGCGGATCCCAGGGAGCATTTTGGGTTTTGCCCTCGGCGCTCGCCTTGTCCCGCTGCGTCAGAATGCTCTTGATGGTTCGTTCCCGCCCTTCAGTCAGCAAATCGACCGTGTCGCCCGCCTCTACCGGCTGGTCAAACACATAAGCCCAGCCCTCAAAATAGATGCGGCAGTTCCGCAGTGGAAAATCAAAAGGATTCGTAAAGGTCCCGACCAACCGTCCGATTCCAGACTCGTAACGCAATTGGCTGCGCACCGCCAATTCGCTCTTCCCTTGCCACTGATAGAGCAGGGTCCGAGTCGACCGCACCGGAAAGGGATACCCCTCCAATTCAACCCGAACGTCGTCTCCCGTCGCGGTGCCACGATGAAGATAGGCTTGCTTATTGCCTCCCAATCCACCGCCGGCCGCGCCGCCGGGCAAAGCCAACCAACTGACTTGCTCATCAATAAGTTGCCCAGGAATCTGCGGCAACAACTTCCCGGCCACACGATGAGTCTCTGCTTGGGGACTGTAAATCGAAGTCCAAGATGTTCCCCGCTGCTGCCCCGAGGTAACGTCGATATCAACAATCTCCAGCTGATTGAATTGCAACTCTGCCGGATGGGACCGCGCCGACAACCACCATGCCAGACCGCTGAATGCCAAGATGGTTAAAGGGAAAGTCAGCCATGTCCATTCCATCCTCCGCCCGGGCAAACTTCGCAGCAGGAAATAATCTGCGGGCCCGACCAGCAGCAACAGCAAACCAATCAGCAAAGCAACAGTTGTAAATGAAATGAGCGACACATTCCGAAATGTCTCCAGCGGAGCCCGCAGCTGTTCAATCAAATCCCGATGGAAGCCAACACTGGCCGGCTGCCGGGAGTCTCCGACCCGTTCCTCGCCGACCCGGGGCTGAGTCACCAGGGCATCCATCAGCCGCGGCGTTGCCTCCCACCCGCTCAGTGGCGCACGATCAAGCGGCAGAGCCGAAAAAGCGATTTGGCCCAGGCCCCATTGGCGACGAACGACCAAAGGAATGTCTTCCTGCGCCGCCAAGACATTGCCGACTGGATTTCGTAGACGCCCGATTTCGAAGCCGGCCTGCCCCAACGGAATCAATGGTTGCTTGGCCTTGAGCAGAAAGTCGAGCCGTGAAGTCGAGCCCATCCGTTCGAAACCACTCAACTCCCCTGGAATCCAAGCGGCCAAACGCCCGCCTGCCAAAAACTCCTTTGTGGCATCGGGCGAGGTCCAAAACAGGATTCGGCCTCCACCACGCACCCAAGCCTCAAGCATCTGTTGCCGCTGCGGATCCAATCCCGTCAACACGGCAGGGTCGCTTGCGGCCAGAACCAACGTATCGAGATTTCGCAGGCCGATCGCCGTTGGCGGAAGCTCGCGGAGCGATTCCAGAAAAACCAGTCGCAAAGTGTCTGCCCGACTCTTGCTCCAGGCAAAAAGTGGCTGGGCCGCTGGGTCGAGCCCGACTACCGCAACCAACCGGGTCGTCAAGGGCAGGACCGTCGGACCATTCCCTGCCCCCGAAGCAACGGCCGTGCTGCTTTGAGCAAGCACTTCCCCCTCAGCATCCAGGAGGCGAACCCGAATCTCACCTCGATCGCTACCCAGCCGAAACCAACCCACCAACCGCTGGGGGTCCTGACTATCACGGACCGGAACCTGATCGTAAATCGCCGGGGCCCCATCTCCATCAATGTTCTCGACTTGCAGCCTGGTTGCCGCTGCCAGCTTCGGGTCAGCGCCGAGTTCCACGGTCACCGCGGCCCACTCCCCCAACCGCAACTGGTCGGCGACTCCTAATTTAATCGACGAGATTTGAGCGGTAGCCTCAGTCCAGGTACCCGCAGCACACAAGCAAAAGCAGAAGATCCAAACCGAGCCCGGAATCGAGAGTCTGCAGGGGACGGAACGAGGCATGGTCGGGAACTCGAGCTCAAAACATTCAGAATGACGGCAACCCAGCGATTACTGCCCGACCGCCGAGAACCAGAGCAAGTCTTGTCTCAGAATACTGCGTCGTTTCAGACTGCTACGTCGTCTTAAATTACTTTGACTCAGCATACCCCAGCCGCAGGAAAACAGCCATTCCCCGCCACCCACTCGCAACCAAGAAACGGCCGATTAAATCGTTCCCATGCGGCGGGCATTCAGGGCTTTTCTGAATCTGGACAGGCACACACCAAGCGGCCGCAACCTGGGCAACCACCACCGTATTTCTTACGGACCGCTCCAGCCAGATCCACCCCAGCCACGTTGGCAATTGTCGCCAACCAAGCCAATACGTCGGCAAACTCCTCCGCCAAATTGACGGGTTCCTTCTCCCGCAGTGCAGTCGCCAACTCACCAACTTCTTCCATCAACCACATGAAGGTCCCTTCGACGCCTCGAGCGAGATCCTTTTCGAAATACATTCGCTTGATGAGCTGCTGAAAATCCCCCAACGAGATATCTGCCAACTGCTCGTCCGAGTTCGGTTGATTCACGTTCGCCGCACTCATGTTCACCACCTCACTTAAGGCACCCTGATTGCCGCCAGGCCTGACACCCAACTGGCCCGCACCATGTTACGCTCAGCCCATCATTTGCGCAGAATCACTCGCGATGAATCACCCGCGCCGGGCAGCAACCAGCTGGACTGCGCCTTGGTGGTTACCGCGAGGGTGGATCTCCGGGCAATTCAACCCAGATCTCCTCCGCTTCGACCTTCAGACGGTAAGCGTCGATTTTGACGCGGGGATTATCACACCACGAGCCATCACGAATGTCAAACCGCCAGGCATGCCACGGACACGCCACGACGCAACCATCGAGGTAGCCTGCTGCGAGCGAAGCGCCCATGTGAGGACACTGGTCCTCAATGGCATGCCACTGCCCGTCGACGTGAAACAGGGCAATGGTCCGACCAGCAACTTCGAAGGCCCGCCCTTCGCCAGGTGAAACGTCTGTCGTCCGTGCTATTGGCCACCAACCCATTTTCAGCTGTGCTCCGTAGCCGAATCGCTTAATTCAATCGCTGCATCCGCAAAGCGGTGCTGGAGCGATAAACCGTCTTCATCGTCTCTTCGCGGTAAGTCCGCTCAGACTCTACCCGCTGGTTTACCTTCCCTCCCAACAACTGGCCAGCCCCAGCGTCAAAGTACCATTCGCCGCGCGCCTCATGCTCACGCAGGCGAGCTGCCTCAGCCACTACTGCTGCGGAAGCCGGTTTTGACTGAACACCAGGCTCGATCTTGCGTTCCATCACCACCATGGTCGCAGGACGCCCTTCAAAGTTCTGCTCACCGGCCAAACGATACTTCGTCTCGGAACTTAACTCACCCCACGGACCGTCAAGCTTGTCAGCCACAACCCAGCCATCCGTGCTGGCTGTCTGGTCTTGGGGCAAAGACAGACTTGAATCGGCAAAAAGTTTTGCCAATCCTTGAGGACTGAGTTGCTCGCGAAAGGCGGGCGAACCTGATACTGCTTGCCAAGCCGCCAAGCTCTCGGGCGCCGCTTCGACCGCCACGATTTGGCCGTCTTCCCTGAGCTTCACTTGAAACCGCGTGCCAACCAATCCTTGCAAACGCGCCTGCAGCTCGGACTTCACATTCAGCGAGACCGACGGATCAGTCGAATCAAACAAGACTTTTCCAGCCCCATCTGCGGTGGGCAGATCAAGCTGTAAACCCAACCGCTCGAGCCGCTGACTCACCGTCGCCACGCCTGCTTCGACAGCCACGACTTCCCAAGACAACTCCAGACGAGTTTCCGTGGACAGATTACTGGACTTCGTTTCGTATTCTGTCAAGGTGCTGGAATTCTGAACCAACTCAACCCGGTACTTCTGCCCTACCTCAAACTTCCAGCGAAGCAGTTCATTCCCTCTGGCTTGAGCCTGCCCCAATCCCAAACAAGCAATCAAGGCCAAACAACCCAGCTGGAAAACGTCCCGCCGGACGAAGCTGCCGAACGTGCTGATTTTTAATTGTTGATTTTCGAACATCATCCGCTTGCTCCACCGGTGTTTCTCAAGGCCTGCAGCCGAAAGGCAGGCAATTCAACGCTCCAGCCTAAACGATTCACCCGACTTCAGGACCACCGGCACTGCGCTGGTCTCCGCTCGCACGCGACGCGCCCACTCCTCGGCATCCTGAGCAATCTGCGGCCAAGTGCCATAATGTGAAGGGAGCACGTATTCCGGCTTGAGCAACTTGATCGCTTCAATGCTGTCCTCAACTCCCATCGTGAACAGGTCGCCAATCGGCAAAACAGCCACATCCAGAGGCTTGCGGGCAATCAAGCTCATATCAGAGAAGAGCGCCGTATCGCCGGCAAAGTAAATCCGGCTCTGGCCGATTTCGAGGAGAAACCCGCCGGCAACGCCGCCATCTGTGCCATCAGGAAGCATGGAACTATGCAAGGCCGGCGTCATTTTGGCCACGCCAAACTTGGTGCGAAATGAACCACCGAGGTTCATGCCCATGACGCTGGCCACGCCTTGTTTCCGCAGCCAGTTAGTAATTTCATAGTTCGCCAGAACCTGGGCGCCGGTACGTTTGGCAATCGAGGCCGCATCCGCCACGTGGTCAAAATGCCCATGCGTCAACAGAATGTAATCACACTCGACCTTATCAGCCGCTTGCTCGCAGACCGGATTCTCATCGAAAAACGGGTCGACCACGATCCAATGCGGCGGGGCTTGGATCTGCCAGGTCGCATGTCCGAACCAAGTCAAATGCACGCTCATTCCCCCAACTCCTTCAATTCCTCTTGGTCTGCCTCGTCATGTTCTTACGTCAACCGCGGCAAAAGCGTTCAGTGACTCCGCCCTCAGTGACTCCGCGTTCAGCTTCCCTGTCGCAGGTAGCGGTTCATGTGCAGCTTGTAGGCTTCAACCCCAGGTTGCCCGTAGGGGTTTATTCCCAACAGTCGCCCTTCGACCACGGTCGCCAGCATCAGCATCTGAAACAATTGTCCCAGTGAGGCTTCATTGGCCGCAGGCAAATGCAAATCCGTAGTCGGCCTGCCAACCTCCTGATAAGCGTCGTTCGTCCCGCGAATCGCGGCGGCCATCAATTCAGGCAACGTCCGCTCGGCTAA
>Ga0164293_10001970_pt1 | contig 17375 bp, 16 predicted proteins | sample GEODES118metaG_FD_111487 | JGI IMG/M metagenome (GOLD analysis project Ga0164293, IMG submission 111487) | Eutrophic lake water microbial communities from Lake Mendota, Wisconsin, USA - GEODES118 metaG | ecosystem: Environmental > Aquatic > Freshwater > Lake | place: USA: Lake Mendota...
CTTGATCCCAATCCGCGTCGGTGCAGGAATTCGGTTGGGCGCCAATGTCGGCTACATGCGCTTTTCCAAAAAGCAGCGCTGGCTACCCTTTTAAGTCGCGCGGATATCTTCCATCCGCTTGAGATAGCGGGCGAGCACGTCAATTTCCAAATTGACGTGCCGCCCAACGTCGAGCGCGTCTAACGTGGTCATCTGCGCCGTGTGCGGAATGATATTCAGCATGAAATACGCCGTGCCATCTGCTTGGTCTGCAATCTCATTCACGGTAAGCGATACGCCGTCGACGGTGATTGAGCCCTTTGCCGCGATATAAGCCGCAAGCGAAGATGGCGCCGCAACCGTCACTTTCCAACTGTCCCCAATGGTTTCGCTGGCGACGATTTGTCCCACGCCATCGACATGGCCGGTAACGATATGCCCACCCAGCTCATCGCCTACTTTTAAGGCGCGTTCTAGGTTCAGTCGGGTACCTTGCTCCCACATGCCCGCTGCGGTGCGCGAAACAGTTTCTGCCGATGCGTCAATCGCGAACCATCCAGCGCCTTTATCAACCACGGTCAAACATACCCCCGAACAGGCAATCGACGCACCAATGGCAACGGTATCCATGTCATAGGCACAAGATATGACGAGGCGTAGGTCACCGCGCTGTTCGGATGTCCGAATGCTGCCGACGTCCGTGATGATACCTGTAAACATATATGCTGCACCCTTTTCCTAATTCGCTTTTTCGTAGACTTCGAGACGGTCTTTGCCAAGGCTACGGGAATCCGTAAGCTGCCAGCTTCCATGGGCATCGTTAAGGTGGGCAAGGCCGATGTCGTTCAAACATGCCTTGCCACCGCCAATCAATATAGGCGCGCGATACAGCATGAGCCTGTCAACGAGTCCGTCGCGCAAGAAACCCGTCGCTGTCGCCGCGCCACCTTCCACTAGCAAAGTGTTGCAACCCAATTTTGCAATATCTTGCGGTGTACGAATAACTTCCCAACCCTGCGGCGCGTCGGCGCTGCCAAGCATGATCCTGAGGGGCTGGTAGGCGTCCAGCCCAGAAAGCCGGACGTTAAGCTGCGGCGCATCGGCGCGAAAGGTTCCCGCCCCGACCAAAATTGCGTCCGTACGCGCCCGTTCGATATGACTATGCGCGCGCGCAAGGTCACCCGTGATCCACCGGCTGCTGCCATCCGCCATCGCGATTTGACCATCTAGCGAGCTTGCAATCTTCAAGGTCACAAAAGGGCGTCCGCTTTCTATTCGGCTCAAAAAGCCAGCTAGGCTTTGCCGCGCTTGGGACATCATGACGTCGGTGGTGACTGCTATGCCAGCGGCTTTGAGCGCCGCTATGCCTGCGCCGGCCGTGCGTGGATCGGGGTCTTGCAATGCAATGACTACTCTTGCGGGCTGTGCTGCAGCTACTAATTGCGCACAGGCCGGGCCACGTTGTGACATATGGGCGCAGGGTTCCAGCGTGACGTAGATTGTACCGCCGCGTGCTGCTTCGCCGGCTTGCGCAAGCGCCATGGCTTCTGCATGCGGGCGCCCACCAGGCTGCGTCCATCCGCGGCCAACGACACGGTCGTCTTTCACGATAATGCAACCGACGGAGGGATTTTGACCCGTTCGCCCTACACCGCGTTCAGCCAGCGACAACGCCGCCGCCATGAACCGAAGGTCGGTGGCGATAATTATTGCCCTGCTCCTGCAGAGGCGGGAGCGGCAACGGCGTTTCTAGCTTCCTGCGCGCTTTGTGCTTCGCGTTCTATCTTGTCGACGTCCATGCCAACAGCCCGTCCAAAGGCCTTATACGCCTCCTTTTCGCGCGCGCGCATTTCGTCTTTCAGCTTTTGGCGCTCGGCTATCGCGGCCTTAGATTCCTCGAGTGAGCGCGTGGCGGGCCAGCTTTCAATATAAATGATTTCGCGCGGCGGTGGCGTCGCCTTCGTGACGGAATCGAGATAAAATGTGTAGATGATGATTGCCGTTGGCACGCAAGCCGCCAAAAACAGCCAAGGGCTATGGCTGCCTGATGTGCGCAGAAACCCCACAAGGTCGCGGCCAGCATTGCCGAACGATACATCTTTGAAAAACGCCATGGCACTCCAATAAGGCGCACGCTGCGCGATTTCCAGTGCCCACGTACAAGACGTGCTGATTATCCGCCGCTGCGAAAGGCATTGGTGATCGGGTAACGCCGGTCGCGGCCAAAATTCCGTGTCCCAAGCTTTACGCCCGGCGGTGCCTGCCGCCGTTTATACTCGGCGAGATATAGCAAACGTTCAATTCGCGTGACCGCGTCCCTGTCAAAGCCGAGCGCGACAACCTCATCCACCGACCGCTCCTCCTCCACCAATGCATGGAGCATCTTATCGAGAATGGGATAGTCGGGCAGCGAATCGCTGTCTTTCTGGTCCGGTCGCAATTCCGCGCTGGGTGGCTTATTGATGATGTTATCCGGGATCACTGGCCCGTCACGGCCAAGGGCAAATCTCGGTTTATGCCTGTTCCGCCATTTTGAAATGGCAAACACAGTCATTTTATAGGCATCCTTCAGCGGATTATATCCACCCGCCATATCACCATAGATTGTCGCATAACCAACGCTCATCTCGCTCTTGTTGCCCGTGGTTAGTAGCATGTGGCCAAATTTGTTGGACAAAGCCATGAGCGTGAGCCCACGGATACGCGACTGAATGTTTTCCTCTGTAATATCGGCGTCGCGACCGGCGAAGCTGCCAGACAGCATATCATCGAACGCCTCTACGGCTGGTGAAATGGGGATCGTGTCAATTTTACAGCCAATCATCGCGGCGCATTCAGCTGCGTCATGTAGGCTCGATTGGCTGGTGTAACGACTGGGCATCATGACGCACCAGACGCGATCAGGTCCAAGTGCGTCTGCCGCGATTGCCGCACATAAAGCGCTATCGATGCCGCCGGACATCCCCAGCACGACGCCTGGAAAGCGATTTGTGTCGACATAATCGCGTAAGCCGACGACCATCGCGCTGTAAATATCGGCGGGATGTTCCTCCCAAAGCGCCTTGGGGCCATCGTCACATTTCCAACTCTCCCCCCGGCGGTGCCAATGCGTCATGCGCAGATGTTCTTCCCAATCTGGCAAGCGATGCGCAACCGTGCCATCGGCATTGAGTACGAAGGAGCAGCCGTCAAAGACAAGTTCATCCTGTCCGCCGACACGGTTCAGGAATAGTAACGGCAATCCGGTTTCGCGAACCCGCGCCGCAAACACTTCTTCCAGCCGCCGATCATCCTTGTCGATTTCATAAGGACTGCCATTAGTGGAAATCAGCAGTTCCGCGCCGCGTTGCTTTAAGTGCAAGCTGACAGGTGCCAACCAGCCATCTTCGCAAATGGGTACGCCCAGACGCACGCCCCGAAATTCGATCGGCTCTGGCAGCGGGCCCGCCGCAAAAATGCGCTTTTCATCAAAAGTCCCGTAATTGGGCAGTTCATGCTTATACCGCACAGCAGCAATCCGCCCGCCGTCGAGCAAGGCAATGCCGTTATACAGCGCGCCATCATCCGCAAAGATTGATCCGACGAGCATTGCCGGTCCGCCATCAGCAGTCGCAACCGCAAGCTTGGCCAATTCTTCGGCGGCACGTGCCGCAAATGCAGGCTTTAACACCAGGTCCTCCGCAGGGTAGCCAATCAATTGCTGCTCCGGAAACACAATCAGATCAGCTTGTCCGGCCTTCGCCCGCCATTTCAACATTGCGGCCGCATTGCCAGTAAGGTCGCCGACCCGCTGATTAAGCTGTGCGATTGCAATGTTGAGCTGGTTTGTCATGTCTCCACCCATATTGTCCACAAACTAGCGGAGCAAGCCGATTGTCAGGTCAGCCTCGCATCGCTAGAGCGGCACAAGAGATTTCGGGGACACGCATATGAAATTGATGACAGGCAACAGCAACCCGCCGCTGGCGCAAGGTATTGCCGATTACATGAAATTACCGCTGACCAATGCCAGCGTTCGCCGGTTCGCCGACAATGAAATTTTCGTTGAAATTCACGAAAATGTCCGCGGCGAAGATATGTTTGTGATTCAATCCACCAGCCATCCCGCAAATGACAATTTGATGGAGCTGCTGATCATGATTGACGCGTTGCGTCGGGCGTCGGCAAAACGCATCACGGCCGTTCTGCCCTATTTCGGCTATGCGCGTCAGGATAGAAAACCCGGTCCGCGCACCCCGATTTCGGCAAAGCTTGTGGCAAATCTCATTACCCAGGCTGGCGCTGATCGCGTTTTGACCGTTGATTTACACGCTGGGCAAATTCAGGGCTTTTTTGATATCCCCACCGACAATCTCTATGGCGCGCCCGTCATGAGCGCGGACATATTGGAACGGCATGGCGACAAGAATATCACCGTTGTATCCCCCGATGTTGGTGGCGTTGTCCGCGCTCGCGCGCTCGCCAAGCGCCTCGATGATGCGCCACTCGCCATTGTCGACAAGCGACGGGAAAAGGCCGGCGTGTCCGAAGTTATGAACATCATCGGCGACGTAAAAGACCGCTTCTGCATCCTGATCGACGACATCGCCGACAGCGCCGGCACATTATGCAATGCCGCCGACGCCTTGAAAGCGGCGGGCGCATCCGACGTTGTTGCCTATATTACCCATGGTGTATTGTCCGGCGAAGCCGTCAATCGTGTAAACGCATCCTCGCTGCGCAAGCTGGTCATCACCGATTCGATTCTTGCATCGGATGCTGCAAATGCGAGCGCCAAAATCCGCCAGCTTCCGATCGCGCCCCTGCTGGGTGAGGCCATCAAACGGATTGCGGACGAAAGCTCGGTTAGCTCCTTGTTCGATTGATGACACCGGCCGATATCCTCCTTGTCAATCGCTTGGCGGACGCTGCCGGGCAAGCAATCCAGCCATTTTTTCGGTCGACATATTTGCATGAGACAAAGACCGATGCGTCACCCGTAACCGAAGCTGACCGCGCTGCCGAAAGCGCAATCCGCCGGATATTGGACGCCGAATGTCCACGCGATGGCATTCTTGGTGAAGAATTTGGCGAGAAGGCTGGCACATCGGGCCGTCGCTGGATTATTGACCCTATTGACGGCACCGTCAGCTTCATGGCCGGTCGCCCAATATTCGGCACGCTAATTGCGTTGTTAGAAGATGATTGGCCCGTGCTGGGCGTCATTGACCAATGCATCAACGGCGAACGCTGGGTAGGCGCTGCGGGCTATCCGACAACGCTGAACGGCGCGCCAGTACAAACCCGTTCATGTAGGGGGCTTGCCGACGCGACGCTTGCAACATCAGGCCCGCAATATTTCAGCCAGCATGATGGCGACCATTTCATGGCGTTAGCCGCGCAAACCGCGCATAAGAAAATGCTGTTTGGTGGTGATTGTTATAATTACGCATTGCTTGCCAGTGGTCATATCGACATTGTTGTGGAAGCCGGCTTAAAGCTTCATGATTTTGCGGCTTTGATCCCAGTGATAACGGGCGCAGGGGGCATGATGAGCGACTGGTCGGGGGAACCGCTGCATGGGGCTTCGGATGGCCATGTGATTGCAGTCGGCGATCCGGCGCGCCTTGACGATGTGCTTGAAGCGCTCGCCTGCCATCACTAACAGACTCATTTTCTAGAACCCTCAAACGGGCAATAGACTTGCATTCAACTGCGAATCCCGCTAGTCGCGCGCCTTCCGAATAAGCAGGCTGGCCAATAGGGCTGCCATGTCGGCTTGATACGGACTCAACAAAGGAGACCAAAATGCCCAAGCTCAAGACCAAGAGCGGTGTGAAGAAACGCTTCAAAATCACCGCAACAGGCAAGATCAAACATGGCGTCGTTGGAAAGCGGCACCGTTTGAGCAGCCATAATGCCAAGTATATCCGCCAAAACCGTGGCACCAGCGTGATCTCTGATCCCGATGCCAAGACAATCAAGAAATGGGCGCCCTACGGTCTGTAAGACCCGCGTACGTTTTTCAATAAAAGGATATAGATTATGGCACGCGTCAAACGTGGTGTGACCACCAAAGCTAAACATAAAAGAATTTTAGAGCAGGCGAAGGGCTATTATGGCCGTCGTAAAAATACGATCCGCGTTGCACGTCAGGCTGTCGAAAAGGCCGGCCAATATGCATATCGCGACCGTAAGGTAAACAAGCGGAACTTCCGCGCATTGTGGATCCAGCGTATCAACGCCGCCGTCCGCGCCGAAGGCATGACCTATGGTGTGTTCATGCACGGCTTGAAGCTCGCTGGTGTAGAATTGGACCGTAAGGTTCTTGCCGACCTCGCAATGAACGAAGGTGCGATGTTTAGCACGATCATTGCGCAGTCGAAGGCGGCGCTCGCGAAAGCAGCATAAGCTTCTAAAGCTTCGATATTGCGCAAAAGGGCGTGGGCGGCACTTGCCGTTCGCGCCCTTTTGCTTATTCAGTTCAAGCAGTGAATTTTAGGAAAGCGCCGGGTATAGTTTCCCGCCTTCGCAGGAATGACGAAAATGAGTGATATTGAAACCCTCCAAACCGAACTGATAACAGCGATTGATTCAGCGAGCACGCTCGAGGCACTTGAAGCCGTCCGCGTTTCTGCGCTGGGCAAACAGGGAAGCGTGTCGGCTTTGCTAAAGACGATGGGCGGCATGTCAACCGAAGAGCGGCAAACCCAAGGACCAATCATCAATGGCTTGCGGGAAAGCATCACTTCGGCACTTGCCGCGAAGAAAGCGGAACTGGAAACCGCTGAGCTAAACCGCCGGCTCGCCACCGAGCGTATCGATATGACGCTGCCGGCGCCAGATGCACCGCGCGGCACTATACACCCCGTCAGCCAAGTCATGGACGAGTTGGCGGAGATTTTCGCCGATATGGGCTTTGCCGTAGCCGAGGGACCGGAAATTGAGGATGATTGGCACAATTTTACGGCGCTCAATATCCCCGAAACACATCCGGCCCGCGCCATGCACGATACGTTTTACTTCCCTGACGACATGGCCCGCGATGGTCAAAAAATGGTGCTGCGCACCCACACATCGCCCGTGCAAATCCGCACCATGACGTCACAGGAACCCCCCATCCGCATTATCGCGCCAGGCCGCGTGTATCGCAGCGACAGCGACGCGACCCACACGCCGATGTTTCACCAGATTGAAGGCCTTGTCATCGACAAGGGCATCCATCTGGGGCATTTGAAATGGACACTGGAAACATTTTTGAAAGCTTATTTTGAACGCGAGGACGTCGTTCTGCGTCTGCGTCCAAGCTATTTTCCCTTCACCGAACCGTCGGTAGAGGTTGATGTTGGCTATTCCGTCATCAACGGCAAGCGCGTGATAGGTGGCGCCGAAGGCTGGATGGAAGTGCTGGGATCCGGCATGGTGCACCGTAAGGTTATTGAGGCTTGCGGGCTTGATCCCGATGTCTGGCAGGGCTTTGCCTTTGGCACCGGGGTGGACCGCCTCGCGATGTTAAAATATGGCATGGATGATCTGCGCGCCTTCTTCGACGGCGATAATCGCTGGCTACAACATTATGGCTTCAACGCGCTCGATGTACCGACGCTGAGCGGGGGAGTAGGCGTATGAAATTCTCCTTATCTTGGTTGAAAGAGCATCTCGACACCGATGCAGATATGCAAGCCGTCGCGGACTGCCTGAACCGCATCGGTTTGGAAGTCGAAGGCATTGAAAATCCAGCCGAGGCATTGTCCGCCTTCCGCATCGCAAAAGTCATTAGCGCTGCGCCACATCCGCAGGCCGACAAATTGCAGGTCCTGTCGGTTGATGCAGGCGGCGCGCCGCTTCAGGTCGTCTGCGGTGCGCCGAACGCCCGTGCCGGTATGCTTGGCGTCTTTGGTCCAGCAGGCGCCGTCGTGCCCGCCAACGGCATGGTGCTGAAGGTTGCGGCCATACGCGGCGTCGAATCGAACGGCATGATGTGCTCCATCGCAGAGCTTGAACTTGGCGATGACCATGATGGTATTATCGAGCTTCCGGACGATGCACCTGTCGGGCAGGTCTATGCCGATTGGGCTGGCCTTGATGACCCGGTCATCGATGTCAGCATTACACCCAATCGTCAGGATTGCATGGGCGTGCGTGGAATTGCGCGCGATTTGGCGGCAGCCGGATTGGGCACACTCAAGCCGCTGGGCGAGGTGTATAAGATTAACCTGTCCGCGCCTTTGGAAGGAAGCGACCCCGCGCCGAACGTCCGTACGGATGACGAAGCAGGCTGCCCCGCATTTTATGCGCAATCCGTCTCCGGCGTACGCAATGGCGAAGCGCCCGAATGGATGCGCGCCAAGTTAAAAGCGATTGGCCAAAAGCCGATTTCGGCATTGGTTGATATCACTAACTTCCTGTCGATCGACCTTGGTCGCCCCTTGCACGTCTATGATCGCGCAAAATTGCATGGCGCGCTTGTAGCCCGCAAGGCAAAAGACGGCGAGGAAATCGTTGCGCTCAACGGAAAAACCTATGCGTTGGATGCCAGCATGACCGTCATCGCCGACGACGCGATGGTGCATGACATTGGTGGTATCATGGGCGGTGAGCATAGCGGCGTTTCGGAAGATACGACCGACGTCCTGATCGAGTGCGCCTTTTTTGACCCCGAACACATCGCCCGCACGGGACAGAAGCTTGGCCTAACCAGCGATGCGCGGCAGCGTTTTGAACGCGGCGTTGATCCTGCGTTTCTCGACGATGGGCTCGCAATTGCGACCAAGCTCGTTCTTGACCTTACAGGCGGGAAGGCAAGCGCCGTCACCCGCGTTGGCCAGGCGCCCGTTGCGCCGCGCATATTTGCTTATGACACAGATTATTGCAGCCACCTTGGCGGCGTTGATGTGGCGCCAGAAGAACAACGCAATATACTCGAGCGGCTTGGTTTTTCAGTGACGGCCGATTGGCACATTACGGTTCCGTCATGGCGGCGGGATGTTGATGGCCCGGCCGATATTGTGGAAGAAGTCGTGCGCATCATTGGTCTCGACAATGTTATGTCGGTGCCATTGCCCCGCGCCGATGGCGTGGCCAAGCCCACTGCTACGCCCGCACAATCTTTGGAACGCAAAGTCCGGCGCGCCGCGGCGGCCCGCGGACTGAATGAAGCGATCAACTGGTCCTTCTTGCCACAAAAGGCGGCAGACGCCTTTGGCGGCGGCACATGGTCGCTTGCTAACCCCATATCCGAAGACATGAAGGTCATGCGGCCTTCTTTGTTGCCTGGGTTATTATCCGCTGCGCAGCGCAACATGGACCGTGGCGCATCATCGGTACGGCTTTTCGAAATTGGGCGACGCTATTTCGTTGGCGCTGACGGCGCGAGCGACGAGCGTGCGACCGCCGGAATCGTGTTGGCGGGGGAACATTCCGCGCGAAATTGGGCAACAGGTAAGGCCGAGCGCTTTGACGCCTTTGACGCAAAGGCGGAGGCGATTGCCTTGCTCAAGGCGGCGGGCGTCGCCACCGACAGCCTGTTGGTGATGGATGATGCCGGCTCGCATTATCACCCGGGGCAGTCAGCCACCATGCGCATGGGTCCCAAAAACATATTGGCGGCTTTTGGCACGTTGCACCCGGCGACTGCAAAAGCATTCGACCTTGATGGCACGGTCGTTGCGGCGGAAATCTTTTTGGATGCCATACCGTTGAAAAAGGCGAGCGGCTTCATGCGGCCCGCGTTCACACCGCCTGCCTTGCAAGCAGTAACGCGCGATTTTGCGTTTCTGGTCGCAGAAGGCATGCCAGCCAATGATCTACTTCGCGCCATAAAGGGCTCGGACAAGGATAACATCGTGGCCGTCCGCTTGTTCGACCGCTTCGCCGGACAAGGTGTTCCTGAAGGACAAGTGAGCTTGGCGGTTGAAGTTACGCTGCAGCCCACCGATAAAAGCTATAGCGATGACGAGTTGAAAGCCATTTCAGACAAGGTCATTGCCGCCGCGACTAAATTGGACGCGGTATTGCGGGGATAAAAATGCCGGGTGGTTGTCGCTGACCTGCTTACAAACGGGTTGAAGCGGCAATCATTCGTCCCTAAGCCGCGCTGCATGACGCTGAACCGCCGGACCTTTGCTATTATTTCCCACCCTGACGCGGGTAAGACTACGCTGACGGAGAAATTGCTGCTGCAAGGCGGCGCGATTCACTTGGCCGGTGAAGTGAAGGCGCGCGGGCAAGCTCGGCGCGCGCGTTCGGACTGGATGAAGATTGAACAACAGCGCGGCATTTCGGTAACCTCGTCGGTGATGACATTCCAGAAAGATGGCATTGTCTTCAACCTGCTCGACACGCCCGGGCATGAAGATTTTTCGGAAGACACCTACCGCACGCTAACCGCCGTCGATTCCGCCATCATGGTTATCGACGCGGCTAAGGGTATTGAACCGCAGACGCGCAAATTGTTCGAAGTGTGTCGCCTGCGCAGTGTGCCGATCATCACCTTCGTCAACAAGGTCGACCGCGAAGGCCGCGTCGCGTTTGAAACGATTGACGAGGTCGCCGATGCGCTCGCCCTCGATGTCTGTCCGATGAATTGGCCAGTTGGTATGGGTGGTGAATTTGAAGGCCTATATGATTTTAACAGCGGTCGCCTGAGCCAGCCATCCGGCGACAGCAAGGCATTTGAAGGCAAGACCAGCGATCATGAAGGTTTAGACGCGGTAACACTGGAACAGGTGCTGACACCCGCTGGCGTAAACCGGCTGCGCGAGGAAGCGGAACTTGCGCAAGCAGGATATTCGGAATTTGACCTGACCGCATTCCAAAATGGCGATCTGACTCCGGTGTATTTCGGTTCCGCGTTGAAGGAATTTGGCGTGGTCGAGCTGATCAACGCCATTGCCGCTTTCGCCCCGCCGCCCCGGCCGCAGCCAAGTTCAAAGGGCGATATCGATCCGTCGGAAAAGGAAGTCACTGGCTTTATTTTCAAGGTGCAGGCCAATATGGACCCGCAACATCGCGACCGCATTGCCTTCATGCGTTTGTGTTCAGGCACCTTCAAACGTGGCATGAAGCTGACGCCATCTGGGCTTGGAAAGCCAGTTGCCATTCATTCGCCCATACTTTTTTTTGCCCAAGATCGCGAAATTGCCGATAGTGCCGAACCCGGCGACATCATCGGCATTCCCAACCATGGCACCTTGCGCGTTGGCGATACCCTATCGGAACGCAATGATGTGCGCTTTACCGGCCTGCCGAATTTTGCACCGGAAATCTTGCGGCGCGTGGTTTTGCGCGATCCCACCAAAACCAAGCAACTGCGCAAAGCGCTAGATGACTTAAGCGAAGAAGGTGTGATTCAGGTATTCTACCCTGAAATCGGTTCCAACTGGGTCATTGGCGTTGTCGGGCAGTTGCAATTGGATGTGCTGATCTCTCGGTTGGATGCCGAGTATAAGGTCGATGCGTTTTTGGAAGCCGCGCCTTATGACACCGCGCGCTGGCTGAGTGGTTCGGAAAGCGCGTTGGCGCAGTTTGTGTCGTTCAATGGCGGCAATATGGCCAAGGATCGCGATGGGCACCCTGTGTTTATGGCGCGCACGTCATGGGATGTGGGTTATCAGCAGGAAAAGCATCCCGACCTGAAATTCAGCGCGACCAAAGAACGTTAACGCCAGACAACGCCATAATTTGCGCTTTCTGCCATTTTATTGCCATGACTGGCGCTTATCGAGGTTGTCATGACTTTAAATGGCCCCATTGATTCGTCTACGCGGAACAGCAATCTGACCGCGCACGCGCAAACAACCGATGTCCAGAAGGATACCGATGTTGTGATGCGCGCAGCGGCGCTCAAGCGCGTACCCGATGATAAGGCGATGCTGCGCGCTGTGGCTGAATTGACCCGCGACTTGGGTACGCCCAATCCCCTTATTTTCTGGACTGACTTTCTGGCTTCGGCCTTTTTGGGCTATGCCGGCCTGGCCATCGCAATCCTGTCCAGCAATCTTTGGCTGCAATGCGTGGCGGGGCTGGTATCGGTGCTTGCGCTCTATCGTGCGGGCGGCTTCATTCATGAAGTCAGCCATGTAAAACATTCCGCCCTGCCCGGCTTCCGCTTTGGCTTTAACGCGGTAATCGGTGTGCCTCTGCTCGTGCCATCGTACATGTATGAAGGCATTCACAATCTTCACCATGCCCGCACGCGATATGGGACGGATCAGGACCCCGAATATCTGCCGCTGGCGTTGATGAAACCTTGGACCTTACCTTTGTTCATATTCGCCTCGCTGCTCGCGCCCTTTGCTTTGCTATTCCGCAACGCTGTGCTTGCGCCGCTCTCGCTCTTTATCCCTGTGCTTCGTAGGATTGTGGTGGAACGATATTCGGGCCTGGCGATCAATCCCGCCTTCCGTCGCCGCCCGGCAGAGGGCGAAGCGCATCGCAACTGGATCATACAAGAAACCGCCGCGAGCATTTGGTCCATTGTCCTGCTTGGCGGGGTGTTCAGCGGCTTTATTCCAATAACCGCTTTCGTGATTTTTCTCGCCATCGTCTCCAGCGTTGCCGTGCTCAACCAAGTCCGCACGCTGGTTGCGCATCTGTGGGAAAATGATGGCGAGCCCTTGAGCGTCACCGCGCAATTCCTCGACAGCGTCAATGTGCCGCCGCCGGGCATGCTGGCATCGATTTGGGCACCCGTAGGGCTACGTTACCACGCGTTGCACCATTTGCTCCCCAGCGTACCTTATCACGCCTTGGGTGAAGCCCACCGTCGCTTGACGGCACAATTGGCCCCCGAATCCGCCTATCATCGCGCAAATTATGATGGTTTGGCCGGATTATTAACGCGACTGGCCCGCAGCACCTTCGCGCGCAGCGCCTAAACGGCAACGTTTATCGCAGACCTGAAAGGGTCGCGATAAAGGGCCGCTATGGCTGTTGCCACATTACAGAAAAGTGGAGCGGGCGAAGGGATTCGAACCATCGACCCCAACCTTGGCAAGTGACCACCAAACCCCGTTTTAAGAACGGTGAATATGGGGCCCGTTTTAGAGGTTGCTCTTGACTACAATCCGTTGCGCTATCACCCTCTCTTCAAAGTACATAAATGGGGGACTGGGGATGAAGGCGAATAAGTGGGTCGCATTATTGGCGGCAGGATCGATGTTGGCAGTAGCTGCGCCAGTGAGTGCGCAATTTGGGGGACTAGGTGCCCTGAAGAAGAAGTTGGAGACAGTTGCGAAGGAACTGGAGAAACCAAAACCAGCGCCGCCGGAAGCATCAGCGCCCTCGGAAAATACCTTCGCAACGCCCACAAACAGGTCAGCGTCGATTCTAGGGAAGTGGATACCCTCGGACTCTGACGAGTTGTACGAAAACCAGAGGACAATCACGCGCAATGGCATCGAAGGGTATGAATGGGAGTGCGAATTCACTCCGCCTATATCTGATTTCCAAAAATATAGCGGTACAGAAGAATGCACTTCTGTAGATGGAGAATCCGGAAGCGTAAGTTCCGAGGGTTCAGAAAAAATTCTGATCGAATTATTGGACGCAGACACCATTCAGTATTCTAAAAATGGTGCAGTTAAGCAGTATTGGAAAAGAAGTAACATCGAAGAATAATAATTAAGACTGATTTTGTAGGTCGACTTCATTGGATGGGGTAACGGGGATGAAAGCGAATAATTGGATCGCAATGTTGGCGACAGGTCTTGGTAAAATGAATGCAATTTTTCTTTTTTCGATCGCCCTATGTTGCTTCCTATTTGCAGAGGATGCTCAAGCAAAAGTTGCTAGATGCGATGTCAGCAATTCGTCTGGTGAGACCTATAAGGGTCCTTGTGAGTTTTCAGCGTTTGAGAAAGGATCGTTCAGCATAGAACCGCTAATCAAGGGCAAGAAGATACTCGGCGCTACCATCGTGTCTGTCTGGATTGTTGAACCTGGGGTCGCAGAAGTCAGGGGATTGACCCCGCACGGTTTAAACTCTCGCTGGGGCGAGGCACGGAGGTCGACGAGCAATAAGGCGTGCTGGTTGGGGAGCGACTTCAAGATCTGTGTCTACTGATCTATTGCTCGTTGTATCTTTATATTCTCCGTCTTCACTCGCTGTACGGTGGAGAGCAGCACAACCAGTTTCCTAGGCGATCTTAATGAAAACAAATCCCCGCCAAACCCCGTTTTAAGGACGGTGAATATGGGGCCCGTTTTAGAGGTTGCGCTTGACTACAATCCGTTGCGCTATCACCCTCTCTTCAAAGTACATAAATGGGGAACGGGGATGAAGGCGAATAAGTGGGTCGCATTATTGGCGGCAGGATCGATGTTGGCGGTCGCGGCACCGCTAAGCGCACAGTTCGGCGGATTGAAGTCGCTTAAAAAGGCGATGGACACCGTCGCGAAGGAACTAGAGAAACCAAAACCAGCGCCGCAACCTCAACCAACTGCGAGACCAACGCCGCCGCAGTCCAATCTCCCAACAGAACAAGGCGGGTACGCCTCGCCTGCCCCAATACGCACACAAGCACCAGTTAATCGACCAGAGCAGGTCGTCATCCCTGCTACGCCACCGGCACTTCCAACTTCCGGTAACGTGCAAAATTCAAATGCTCAGATCGTCTTAGCGACAGAGATATTTCGCTGCAGAGGCGAGTCTGATGGTACACCAAGAAAACTAGAGTTGGAGTATTTACAGTCTCGAGCGGGAGTGCGGTCGGGCAGATTTACCGAGACGACTAAGTTCCCAGAGGAGGGAGAGATAAAAACCCAGATTGACCGAGGTACTTTTAGGTTCTCTGGCGCCGATTATGACCTCTCTTACAGGAATCCGGAGATAGGTTCGGTCAAACTGCAAGTTTCCAGTCTCGATCCAGAGAACGGTTGGGTTGCAAGAACAACTAAATATGATCCGGAATATTCTCAACTCGATAACGCAAGGACTTTAACTGAGTACATCTCTCCTCAGCGAGCAGCGGACTCAGAGGAAGCAGGAGGCGACACCAATGCTCTTTTTTGCGAACTCGTAAAACCAACCTTCGCGTCAGAGTCCTTCGAAGACTATAGCGTAGATGACCCAGATCTGTCTCCTGAGCGATATGACGCAGAACCAGCGCTCCCCCAATTCGCGGGGCGGGACGTGGGATTTCGTAATGTCAGGACAATGCTAACCGAGGCGGTTAAGGACCATTGGAGTCAACCAAAATTTGGTAAGTTTCATCTCGCGGTTCTTCGCGGCAAATGGGGTGGAATGTACGGTTACTTGGTCGATATGAGATCAGGGAAAGTTTCGCTTTTCTTCGAAGAGTTTATCGATGATGGAATGATCATAGATTATTCATTTCGCGACAATAGCAATTTACTTCTGAGCATTACCGCAAACAACGAGAAGGATTATTGCCATCTTAATTACAGTAAATTGCAGAATAATGAATTAGTGAAAATAAAGCACGAAGTCATTGGAACTTACAAAACTTGTCTCAATGAATACGGCACATCCGTAAAGGACGGTTATATAAATGACATCGAGATTGAAAAAATTGGTGGGTAATTTTTACCGGATTTTGGTTGGAAACTTTTCAGAGTTTCCTCGGCGATCTTAATGAAAGCAAGTCCCCGCTAAAACCCGTTTTAAGCAAGGCGAATATGGGAACCGTTTTTTGATGTTGCGCTTGACTATCATTCGTCACACCATCTTATGGTGTGCGTCGGGTTAATGAGGGGGTGCCGGACATGTGGAGGAAATTAGTCGCTTTAGCAGCATTCGGCCTTTTAACTTCCTGCGGGTCAAGTGATCAGGTCTCCAATCCACCCTTTGAGTCTGCCAGCTCAAAGGACGTGGGTTATCTCTTAGATTTCGAGAACAATGAACCCTGTCAGAATAATGATATAGACGATGCAATGTCTTCAATACACAATTACAACCTAAGTAGTCTAAATCTCGACGGTTACGGTGGAGAGGGATACGGATCATTTAATGTTAGCAAGGAAATTCTTCAGACAGAGGATGGAAGCGAATACGTTTCTTATTTCATTCCTTTGACTGGAACGTGGCATGACAGCGGATTGAATATTTTAGGAGTGATAGCTACTACGTGTGCTGGTGCTTGTGGATATTGGGATGTTACCTATTACTTCAAGGAAGATGCATACACACTACTGAATTCTCTGAAAAAAATGAATATAAAAAACATAAATTCATTAAGAGTTAATCAAGAATTAGATATTGGAGCTAACGATTATGAGGAAGGCATATTTTTTCTCGAGGTGAGCGAAATGTCAAAATATGCCGAAGCTCCTTTGTATTCGAGGACGGGATTTGGAAGAATTTTGTCGAAATCCTCTCGATCAATGATGAGCTGTACCGTCAATCAATAGAAATCTCCGTCAACCGCCAGAAAGTAGGACCAATCTTCTGAGCTGCCTTCCCTTTGGTAATCTCGGTCGATTTACGGGCACGATATTTGGTCAGTTCGTCCGATGTACGGGTGGACCGGTAGATGTAACCCGCCATTCCTGGGACTTTGATCCGACAAAACCAGATAGGGGTTTTGTAGTCACCCCTTAGGAACAGATAGATTCCACCATCCCTGAAAGTTTTAGACTCGAGGATGTTCTTCCCATGACGATTTTTAACGTCAGAAGTCAGGTCCGTGGACGCTGCTGTATCGTTGTTAACTGATTTCCCCAAAATCAATCTCTGAATCCGGATATCCGTATACGATCCGTATATGGTTTAGATATTGATTTTTGGGAACAGGGTTCGTCTAAACCCTTGAAAACATTGGAGCGGGCGAAGGGATTCGAACCCTCGACCCCAACCTTGGCAAGATTCGGCTCTATGAAATTTTTCTTTTATATCAGATTATTATTTTGCTCTTGAAAAATCCGAACACGATCCGAACATGCCTGATTTCCTAACACTGTTAGGAAATCGCGTGGGATCCAAGCCTATACACTTATAATGCGCATTACGGGTGGCCAGAAGCCATCTCAACCGGTTGAGATGGGCATCACCAACCATTGCGTAGCAGAGATGGCAAATGCCACATCTGCCACCACCCGTTAGCGAGATTTATTTTCTCACTGAGCAGGTGACAGAAGATATTTGATGGCGCGCCAGAGCGAATTGTGCAGGCGCAATCCACTATCGCGATCCCGACGCGCATTTCCCCTCTAACTGAGGTCGGCGGGTTAAAGGCCCAGCACCGCCTTGGCGATGATATTGCGCTGGATCTCGTTGGACCCGCCATAGATGGAAGCGGCGCGGCCGTTTAGATAGCTCGGTAGAGCCGTCAGCGCGATTTCCGGTCCAAGGGGCGACGCAGGACTTCCTGGCTGGCGCGCCTCAAACTGGTTCACGGCAGCATAATCGCCCGCCATGGAAAGGGCACAGGCCTGCAAGGCTTGTTCAGCTTCCGTCC
>Ga0164293_10001971_pt1 | contig 17370 bp, 27 predicted proteins | sample GEODES118metaG_FD_111487 | JGI IMG/M metagenome (GOLD analysis project Ga0164293, IMG submission 111487) | Eutrophic lake water microbial communities from Lake Mendota, Wisconsin, USA - GEODES118 metaG | ecosystem: Environmental > Aquatic > Freshwater > Lake | place: USA: Lake Mendota...
ATTCACGGCATCAGAGGCTTTTGCAATTTCATTTGACATGATATTTCCTTAATTTGAAGAGCGAATTAACGCGGTTGTTGCCGTATTAGATGGCATGGTTACGAGGAAGGAGCTGGATGTTTTATCTGAGCCAAAGTCCAACACCGCCACCGATCTGTTTGCCTTAGTAACATTGTAGATCAAAGCGCACCGCGCTGTCACTGCCGCACCAAAAGCTGCATTGTTAAAGTTCACGTAGGCGGTGTAGCCATCCGAATTAATGGTCACGCCAGTCAACGCAATCCCACCTGCCACATAGCCACCACCCGTCACCTCATTGGATGTCGTGTAAACAGTGGTTGCAGCGTTTAAATCAGCATTGGCCGTGTACAGAGCAATCTTGAACGTATCTGTCGTAAAGTCATGCACGGCCTGATACAGCTCCTTTTTGAAGCTGGTGGTTTGCGTTTGGACAATAGAACTCATGACACCGCCACTCGTACTTGTCCATCACGATAAGCATCCATACGCTGTTTGCCATCACCCAAGTTCTTGAGCAGAGCAATTGCCTGCACATAGCGATCTTGATACAACTTAACCATGTCTGCCTCACCCTTCATGTAGGTGACTGCCTCGCACATCGTTCCATACAACAGCGCAGAATCAAAGTTATCACCAAGCCAAGTCTGGCTAGCAGTCACAATGGATTCTGGGTAGTAGTAAAAATGCAACTCCACACCGTAGTTGGTGTTGGGTGTAGGGCCAAGGATAAACGACAACTCTTTGGAATCAGATGTTGACGGGCCAAAGATGGCGTAGTGCTTTGGCAGACCCGTTGCAGATGAGCTTGGATAAGCTTCCCTGATGAAGTTCACATCTTTGTTGAGCAAATAAACATAGTCGCCGTTGGTGTCAATCACTGCCAAAGAATATGTAGACAGAAAATCGCCGGGAGCGGATAAATATTTATTGTTTGCTGACAAAGTACCCGTCATGTTTCTACGCAAATTGGCGATCTGAACAGTGTTGTAAATACGCTGCTCTGCCTGCCGAATGAACGTGTTCATATCCGCTGTGGGAAACGTGTTCTCACAGTAATCTGAAACCATCGTGACGAGTTCGTTGTACGTCATGCCATCGGGCCTCTGGCCATAACGCCTTTGGTAGCTGCGCCTGTACCGCGAATTTTGATACCAGTTGTTTTGGTGTCAGGTCTGTTTTTCGCGTTGTTGTAGTTGCCAAGACTCATGCGCATTGTATCTGTGCTGCCAATCTCAGACTCTTTGCCGGGATTGGTAGAAGCTTTAACAACCTTGCCAGTCATTGTGTGTGGAGTGGCATAGACCTTGGCGTCGCCAACTTCTTTACCCATTAATTTCTTGCTGAATGTTGCCATGATTAGCCTCGCTTTTGTGCTGCAATCTTAGCCAAACCACGGCCCATTGCTTTCATGTTGGCGTTGGTTTTACCGCCGCCCTTGCCTTTACCGCCAGACATTTCGCCCACTGTAGGGCCGCTGTCACCAAGGTTTTTACCCTTGGTTTTGCCTTGCTTGGCGATGCCATCTGCTGATCGTGTGAATGCCATGTTTAAACTCCTTAAGATATAGAGACTGTACCTACAAATGTGGTGGCTATCAAGTAGTTTGGTGTGATTCCAGCATCATTTAAACTAGCCCCACCCACCGGCTGCCACCCCCACTGGATGTCCCGTGAACCACCTGAAAGATTGCCGTTAGCGTTTACACCAGATGTCACATAGGTTGTATCTCTGCGTGGGTTACGCAATGCCTGCGGATCATCTACTGGGAACGTGCCGAGCATTAACTGCGGCTGGTCTGGATCCCAGCATTCTGGGCACACCAATAACTGATACTGTCGTTGCTTAATGACCTCGGTCTTAAGCTTCTTTAATTTGTACTGCTGTCCACAGCGATCACACTCAGCAATCGCAATCTTGCCGGATGCGAATCGGTTACCCATTACATACTCCCACCGATAAACATCTGACGGGGTACAAATCTAACAGCGGCCTTTTCACGGTCTTCGCCAGCGGCAGTCTCAAATGTTTCGTCGTAGATCTGCTTGAGCATCTGTATGCGCGGCATTAATTCTGGCACTTTGACGGCAATGTGATACGCCAAGCCTGCGGTCAAAGCGGGTAGGAAACGGAAGTTCATATCCGACGTCTCAATACCGGAACCAGCATCCTGAACGCGGCGAAGTCTCCAGTACACAAACTGATATGGCGTAGAGTTGTCTGGAGTTGGCCAGACAGTTACAGCAGGAAGCTGGGGCACATACACGGCAGTGCTAATCAAATGAGAGGCTGCGGTTGTGTTGTTCTGGCCACGGAACACGCCACCAAGGGTATTGCCTGTGACGTATGTGTAGTAAATATCTTCGTTGTCTAAACGAATAAATCCAGCTCCGGCTAGCCCAACCACCGAGTTAAGCGTGATCGTGGTGTCTGTGGAATTGATGGCTGACGCCAAAACAGAAGACGTTGGGTTAACTTCGCCAGAGAGTCTTTGAATCCAGACTTGAATTGGGCGAGCTTGCTGGAGTTTGTTGGGGATGGTTGCATAAGTAGAAACACTAATACGTGTGATGGTCAAATCAGCCTGTGTAGACGATGTATTCTGACCAGTACGGATAACCTGCTCCAACAAATCAATGGTATCTGTAGGTAATGCGTATGTAGACAGGCCGGGAGTCAGGTTAATAACGCCCTGCTCCATGGTCCACATGTTGATACCTTTGTTCTGCCACTCAATGGTCATCAGGTTCATTGATCTGCGTGCTGTACGCAAGTCATAGCCTGAACGCATTTCACGACCGGCTCGCTCCCACGCTTCCTCGGCAATCTCCGTGAAGTCCATATTAAAGAGGGTGGATCCGGTAGTGGTCATTTTTTAGCCGTCTTTGCAGAGTCAATAAAAGCCTGAGCAGTGGGCGCACCCTTCTGGCCGGGCTTACGCATCTTTTCGCCGCGAGCACGTTTAGCATGGATGTTGGCATACAAACCAACCTTACCGCCTTCAGCGTACTGCGTGAAGTCAGTATCATCCCGGCGTGCTTTTCTCACGCCTTTGGGCATTTTACTTGGGGATATGGCCCCCATGCCACGGCTAGCTAACATGATTTAGCACATCTTTCCGCGTGTTTTACCACGCTGGGCAATACCATCAGCTGCTCGTGTGTAGCCACCAGAAGCCATTTTCTTTTTACGGGGAGCAGAGCCGCCATCGACGTCTTGCGGGACAGGCATTCCTTCACGGAACACGGTGTCTTTTGGGACAGACTTTTTAGGGGGCTGAGCCTTGGGCGCTGGCTTCTTAGAAGGGGGAGCACTTTCAGGATTCATGGGCGGCTGGCCCATTTCAGCAGTATAAATGCCGCCTTCAGCATATTTTTTCATGACTCAGCACTTTCCGCCGTAGTTCATTTTGATTTGCTTGGCTTTGGTTTTGCCTTTAGAAGCAATGCCATCAGCAGAGCGTGTAAACCCACCAGAGGCAAGCTTGGTCATAGCTGAGCCTTTGTGCAAACGGCCTTCGTGTTTGTTCACGGCCTTCTGCATCATCTTTTTGTCCATCTTTACGTCTTCGTGTTTCATATCGCCACCTTTTGCAAATTTACGGCCTTTATCAGCCATGGAAAAATCTTTGCCCACAGACTGTGGGACGCCTGCTTTCTTGGCAAACGATGGGTTGTGAGCCACCGCTTCCATGAAATTGTGTTGCTTTTTAGAGCTACTTGGCATTACAAGTACCGACCTTTAGTTTTACCGCGCTGGGCAATGCCGTCAGCACGCTTAGAAGCAGGGCTAACTTTGCCGCCTTTATTAAAACTTTTACTCCAACGAACGCCATAGCCTTTGCCAACTTTAGCTGGCTCTAGCTTTCCGCCGCCAAGAGGAACGCTCATGGCTTCACGAAGTCTACTCCCCAATGATGAAGATTCCCCGCCAAAATTTGGAGAACCTTCGTCTCTGGATGGTGGGGGTGGTGGGGGTGGTGGGGGCGCAGGGTTACCATTTGACATAATCATTTATCCTTTTTGGCGAATAAGTTGGTCAATTTTTTCTTCCAGCCTGTTAAAGCGCTGGTCAATGTGATCAGTAATCCGCTCAACTTCTGCTTGAGTAACGTTATCACGTGCGACCTCCTCGCGAGTTTTGTTCAAGAGAATGCTGATGCGAGCAAGTTCTCTGAACTTTTCGTTCATTATGTAGCCAATCAAGCCGACAAGAATTGTTAAGACTGTTGACCATACTGTATTGAGATCTAGCATTTCCATGCTCTAAGCGATTTGTTGATGCGTGAGTCTGGATCTTTGGCGGTTTTGGCGGAGGTTAGCTTCTTCTTCATGCCTTCCATCCTCGCACAGAATGAATCTTTGCGGGAGCCGCCTTCCGGCTGGGGAGGTTTCAAGTTCATGCCTTGCGCTTTCGCGGAGGCGCGACCCTTGGCGTTCAAACCACCTTTGGGGTTCTTGCCCTCTTTCCTCTGCCATGCTGGACTTTTAGCCATAGAAAAACGTCACTGACGCAATGTTTGTTAATGTTGCATAAACATCCGTTTCAAACAGCACCCCTTCCTGTGGTATCGCCACATAAAAAGAATTTGGGTTTGAGTTTGATGGGATGTCAATTTCAATCAATACTGTGCCACTCGCGCCGCCATCTCTTAACAATAAAGTTCCAGCAGTGCTTGCTGTGGCACAAATTGAAAAACCTTTAACACGAGTGCGGCCCACATACACAGAACCAGTTGAGTTTCTGTGTGTTGAACTTACGTCACCTTGCATAGCCATAATCAATCTCCTTGTAAATGGGGGCCGAAGCCCCCTAGATCAATTAAGCAGAAGCTGGGAAAGAAGAGCCGTCTGAGTTGCGTACTGTGTAAGTTACGCTCAACACCCCAGCAGAGGCTGCGGTTGCGGTGAAACTTAACTGAGCATCGGTAGCACCTACGTTAGCCATAGTGCCTACGTTGGCTGCGGTCACAACCAGATTGTTTAAACCAGCTGCTGTAGAAACAGTACCAATGATGGTTCCGCCAACAGTCACGTTAGGTGTGCCAGCAGCGCCGGTAGTCATGTAGGCTTGCACGTTGCTGATGATAGAACCTGCTGGAATCCAGCAAGTCACAGCGGAGCCAGCGACCAGAGTGATTTGTTGAGTAACTTGAGTTGCGCCGGTGTTGCGAACTGTGCCAGCAGTAGTGCCGGTTGTGTCTTTGACAGTGCCAAGCAGCCAAGGGCCGAGGTGAGTTGCGAATCCCATGATGTATTCCTTACATACAAGTTAAGTGCATCAATCGGTATGTACGTCTGCCGGGACAGTTTGATGCACCGGAAAGCCCGGATTGAGAACAATATACAACAAAAGAAAAAGGGGCACAAGGCCCCTCTTCAAATATTTCCGAAGAAATATTAGGCTCCGGGTGAACCGAAGATACCCAGTGGGTCAGACACGCCGAAGCTGTAACGCTCACGGGCTTTGTAACGAACGTTGCCGGTATCAAAATCCCCGTCCATTCCAGTGCTCATAGGGGTGCGCACGAAGTGCTTCAAGCCGTTAGGCACGTCAGTCAACAAGAACCAAGCATTGGGGTCTGTCAAGAAGTGGTTAACGGTGTAACCTTCAGGAATAGAACCATTGTTTTTCAATGCGTTGATGTCGTTGTCAGTTGTACCAACACGCAATTCAGTTTCGAGCAAGCGAGTTGCAACGAACATGTTTGCTGGAGGAACGACCAACTTCTTAGGCTTGGCAGCGATGAGCAAACCGCGCTCGTCTGTCCAAGCGGCGATTTGAATAACTGCGTTTTCCAACGAAGTTTCGTTCAAGTCAGCTGCTGTGGCAGGACGGTTGCTGTTTGTACCACCGGAAACCAAGGGGTGTGCTGTAGAGCACAACACCTGACCGTCGCCGTATGTAGGGCCGCCAGCAAAAGCGTTGTTCAGGACGTAAGCGGCCTTAACTTGCTTTGTGTAAGCCATACCACGGGCCAGAGCCTTGGTATAACGTGAAGACAGGCTGTCATACAAGTTATCTTCCACAGCTTCCTCTGTGATGGAGAAGCCCATCGCAATGGTTTCGTGGGTGTAACGTGCAGTCCATGCTTCTTGTGCATTGTCATAAGCGATGGCAGAGCCTTCATTCTTGACAGGTGCAGCAGAGAAGCCAGAAAGCTTTGTCTCTTCTTCGAAACTACGCTCAGATGACTCTGTTTCGTAGATTTCTTTGTGCTCTTCGCCGTATTTAGCGTACTCAAGACCAAACAATGCGTTCAGACCGGGGAGCAACTCTTTCAGTAGTTGTGCGCGTGAAATAGCCATGGTAAGTTACTCCTTAGATACCGGTGGTATTGTTATACGAGTGAGTGTTGATCTTAACGATCAGCTCAACGTATGTGGTTGATGTAACAGCAGTCTCAGGCACAACATCAATGATACGAATTGGCAAGGTAGCCGTAATATCAGTAGAAGTTGTAATTGCTTGAGTTGAATTGCCGGTGTTTGTATTACCAGAATTCAATGCCACGGGAGCGTTTTGGCCAACAGCAGCGCGGGTCAAAGTAGACATGGTGGTGCCAGAAGACACAACTGCCACTTTAAACAAAGCTGTAGGATCATCAACAACATAAGCCAACACGTTGGTTACGCCAGATGACGGAGCATACTGGGCTTGAACGGTTTGACCAGATGAGTTGGTGTACTGAACGCCAACGCAAACGCCAACGCATTGTGCAGCGGCAGTACCGCTGGCAATCACTTTGCATGAGCCGGAAGCTAGCATTTCAACGAGGTCGCCATCAAAGACAGCGCCGGAATCGACTGGGATCAGTCGAGTAGAACCCGCATAGGGATTTCCGCCAATACGATTGACTGGCTGAAAACCATAGGGCTTATCAACGGTAGGATATGCCATTTAAGACTCCAAAAAATTTAAGTACCTTTACCGAAAGTGACCGTGGACTTACGTTCTTTAAACATAGGCATCCTCGGATCATTCTCGCGCATGTAGGTGTTATCCACAGAGTTCATCTGAGCTTCCGCTTGTTTGCGGTAGTACTCATTACGTTGCCCTGTAAATTCCACAGGTGTTTTGCAAAGCAACAGACCGCCGACTTCAATACTGTCTGGAAACTTACCATTGGTAGAACCAAACAAACGGATTTCGGGGTGGTCAGAAGCCCTGACGGGTTCCCAGCCTTCACGTAACTTTCCAGAAATGTTCGTGGCGTCGTCTTTACCTAACGATGCAATCCTGATCCAGCGAAACGCATAACCCTCTTCCGGATTGGGATCGGGCAGAAGTTGCGGTGGCATCCATTGTTTAGGACGCTCCACTTGTTCGCGTGTATCAAGTTCGCGTGTCATACGGTTAGATTTTTCCATTTTCATTTCCTCATTTCTTCAGCAACCTTACGGGCGTACAGTTCCAACGGAACCCCCAACCGCTTGGCGAGATTCACCTGTGTCTGCGTAAGCACGATCTTTTTAGGCGCTGTGCTACGGGTTGCAGGTGCAACTATGTTGGATTTAGTGCGTTGAGGTTTCGCATCAACGGACTCTTCGGCTCCAAACTGATCCGAGAATCTTTCCCTAATGTCAGCGTTGATACGTCGATAGTATTCATCACTGCCACTCGGAATTCCTTCGCTCACTAAGTCTTCATGCAAGCCTAGGGCATAGGCTGTCATTCGCTTGTTGCTTCCAAACCACTGATTTTGGTCTTGCCATGCAAGTAGTTTTTCATCAACGGGCGCAGCTTTAGTGGGCTGTTGGGCGATTTGTACAGGAGTTTCTTCTTCCTGTAAAGGGGTGGGTTTAAAATTATTTACTTTATCCGCACGAATCTTCGCAATAGTCAAGGCTTCTTGGGCCTCAACTAACTTATCAGAGTCGCCAGATTCATAAGCTTCTTTGTACATGCGCTTAGCGTTTTCTACTTCGCTAGACACTACTTTTTTAGCTTGTTCCAAGAGCGCAGCTTGATTTTGGTTAACAGAACCCTTGAGCTTTTTGTTCTCTTCCAGCACGGTTTGCGCAAGTTTAAGCGCCTCTTCTCTTTCACGTTCAGCCGTTTCTTTTGCGCGACGTTCTTCGTGATAACCTTTGGTAAAGTGCTTAATACGCTTCTGTACGCTCTCGTCGTACTTGGCCAGCTCTTCGTCCGTTACCTCTTTGGGAGGTTCAGCCATGGGCTTGCGACCACGGTCTTCAGGAGGTGTATCGTCTACAACCTCAATTTCTGGTTCGCTTTCACCTTCAACTTCAAAGTCAACTTTATCGTCGGCCTTGGCGTCTTTAGCTTCAGCTTCGTCAGGGAACTTAAATTCGTCTTTTTCAGCCATGATCTACTCCTTAGGTTGGGCGTTGGATACCACGGGGGTCTTGCACAACAGCCTGAACGGAATCGTCATTGATGAGTCGCCATTCGGTACCATGAATTTTCATGCGGGTGCCAGTGTTGGGTCTAACCAACACAAAGTCACCAACTTTGCAGCTTGGGCCAGATGGGAAACGGGCCGGATCTTTGAACGCATCAGGGCCAATCTTTGCAACAAACAACACGGGGGAAAGAAGCTCCTCGTTGTACATCATCTGCGCAGATTTAATAATCCCAGACTCGCTCAATTCTTCCTCTGCCTTGGGCAACATACACAGCAAGTGGTAAGTCGCTGGATCCGGCACTTGTTTGGCTTTTTCTTCAGCGGAGGTGTTGAGCACACCGCTTAGATCAACCGCACTAACATCAAATTCACTCATCTTCATATTCCTTAGTTTTTCGCACGAGGTCAGCAAGTTCATACTGCGCGGTTTGCAGACCTCGGATAGTCCCGCACAGTTCTTTGTAGTGCTCGTGGGATTTAGCTCCACCAGCACTGACAACTTCAACCAACTGCTTGACGTGTTCCTCAAGCTTACCGTTCAACACTTCAAGCATATTGGCCATCATTCATCCTTTTTCGTAGGTTTGTTTGTCTGCATTAGTTTCTGTGCATGGACCTGCCCGCCATGAGCCATCTTCTGCTGGTGCATCTGTTGCTGCATCATCATCTGTTGTTGTTGCTGAGCTTGCGCTTGCTCTAGCTCCGCCCGTTTAGCCGCCATCTCTAAGCCGTGCAACTCTTGGGCTTGAGCAATCTCCTGCTGTAGACGCATCGCGGCCATCTGTGGATCTTCACCAGACCTAGCTGCGCTTTCTTGTGCTTTAAGAGAAAGTTCTTCCGCTTTAAGTTGTAGATCACCCTTGACCTTGAGCGCCTTGATGTCAGCTTCTTGTTTCTTGATCTGCAATTCAGCCTGCTGCATCTGAATGATCGGATCTTGGGCCTGCGCCATCGCTTGCTGCTGAGCTGCTTTGGCTTTGTCCATCGCGAGGAGCTGCATAGACGCCTGCGCCACAAGTTTAGAAACTTGTACTTCAACGTCGTTATCAAGCTGTGCATCTGGTGCAGGTAGTGTTGCGCCCAACTGCTCCTGAACTTTCTGACGATATGAAAACGCCAAGTGTTCAGCGACGTGAGCCATGATCGCGCCCTGCATCTGCTGAGCCATGGGACTTTGACCAATCTGACCCATGATCATGGGGTCCTGCATCATGCTGGTATGAACAGCGATGTGTGCATCGTGGTCTTGGTGGATGAACGCCTTAGTGGGCTTGCCAGTGAGGAACGACATATTCTCCGACACGGGGTCGCGTGGGGTCTGGTCATCATCAATGGGCACTAACTTATCTGCGTTCTTGATACCCAACACCTCAATCATCTGCCTGTGAAGTTGCGGCAAGTCATAGATCTGTGGAGCACCTTGAGCCAACTGAATCACAGCCTGATACTGCATGATGCGCTGAGCCATCGTCGCACTGTTGGGATCTGACACAGGAATCACTGACACCATGTCGTAGTCAGCTTGCTTCGCTTTTCTATCACCTTCAACTGGATCGAAGCTGTACTCTGGCGGAGTGTGATCACGAATGATGTCACGCAGGAGCTGAAACTCTTGCTTCATGCTGTAGTGAACACGAGCCTGAACTGCAGACATTGTCTTGAGCTGACGCTCTAAGAGAGCTAGCGTTGTACCAACAGGTGCGTTAGCAGACATATCGCTGATGTTCATATCAGCAATAGAACCCAGACGACGGCCTTCTTCTGTTATGCGGTCAAGCAACCCCGCCAAAACTTGACTTGGCTCTTTGTACGGCAGGGGCATGATGTTGTCACGCACTGAACCTGACGGCACGTCTACATCACGGAACTCACCGGGGTTGATCGGCGTGTCATCTCCCTTGATACGCAAGCCGCGTGCTTTAAGGCCGCCGGGCAAGTTACTCAGTGTGCCCGCATCAACAAGTTGTCGAATCAGGGACGTACCAGCACGGGCGTAGCCACCGATCAGGTGAATTAAACCTAGACCATAAGCACCAAAACCGGGGACGTATGTGTACTGCACAAAGTGCTGGCGCTTTAACTTGCGCTTGTCATCTTCTTCCCAGTTGCGGCGAATAGCCAGAACTGTGTTTGTGCCACGCTCGATTGTGATGATATACGGCAGAGCGATACCATCTTCATCTTCATAACCGGGCAGGTCGTAGTCGATGTGCACTTCCAAGACTTGGTAGCGGTCATCGTCCGTCAGTGAGTAACCCTGATCCTCGGCTTTCTTCTTCTCCACATCTGTGTGGATCGAGACAGGCTCACCCAAATCTTCATCAACGTAGAAGCCTGCAACCTGCAACTTCTTCATCTCATTTTTGGTCTTACGCATCACATGCGTGAGTCGTTCAGCAGTGGCCGCGCTCGATGCACCGTAAGGAATGATGATGTCTTCAGCGGGGATGAACATCGCAATCTGACGATCAAGCGATGGGTCAAAATAAACTTTCTTGAACGCCGCGCCCGCGAGACCTAGGTTGTACAACATGCGCTCATGTTCTGGGCGATACTCAGTCATCACCTCGGTGAGCTGATAGTTCATGTCATCTCTTACACGCTCAGCCGCCTGCTCTTTAAGTTTATCAATTGCGCCGACGATCTCGGTTTTGACCGGACCCTGAGCAGGGAACGTTTCAATGATAGTCTCGCTTTGGAACCGTACAGCAGCTTCTGTGAGTACCGTTGAGAAAACACCGCAAGCACCGTTCCACGGTTCAGTACGTTCTTCATACTTCATCCCCAAAACGTCAAGACCTTTGACATACATCTCAACCCAGTCCTTGCGACTAGAAATGTCTGCGTCCACCATCTCGATAATGTCGCTTGCTACTTTCTGTAGCTCGCCCTTATCCATGTCTTCGGCAAGATTGGCATCAAAGTCTTCGCCCTCTTCATCGGGCATCAAGTCAATCTCCATGCCGTCTAGTCCGATGCGAACACCCTCGGGATCCTCAATCTCGATTTCAATTGCGGGCATGTCGCCCATATCTTCTAACGCATCCAAACCCAACGGGGCTTGTGACAATGAGGGGACCATATTCGTAGCCATTGTTTATCCTTAGTAGTACGCAGCTTTCTTGCTGCGGAAAAATCTCTCTTCTTCAGGCTCGTCGCTCGGTAAGCGAATAAACCCGCCTTGTCTGAACCGCATGAGCGCTAGTGTTGTTGAGTCAACCAAGTCATCATTTGTACCCGACGGAAAGTCGTTACATTCTTCAATAACTTCTCTAGCCCATCTGCGGTCCGGTGCAAACACCACTCCTCCTTGGAACAGTGCAGAAACCGCGTTCACCCGTGCGATCTTATCTTGTCCTTTACCCGGAGTAAACTCTCCCACGGGCACGCCCATCCGTCTAAACTCTTGGTAAAGCGCCGAACCGTTGGACTTCTTCTCAACAATAAACACATCAGGCTCCCACTCTTTGTACTCCTCAAGCACCAAGGCTTTAAGGTCTGGGTACTCCAGTCGCTTCTTAATTGAGTTGAGCAAAATAATCGCGTAGTTGTTTGTCTCTTCGTTAAAGAACACACCCCACACAGTCAGAGCGTTATAGTCAGCCCTGTTGTTAGATTCCTGCGCCGCGTCAAGACTCATAATCGTAAACTCGCACTGAGGCGGGTCGTCCTTTTCCCAAATCTGCCACCATTCGCGCTTAATAAGAGCGCCTTCCTCAGAGACGGGGTTCTGCATGTACTGGGCCTGCCAGTACCGTGGGTCCATACCCGCTTTTTTACCCAACAATTCTTCAATAGACCAGAACTCACCCCACAGCGGTTTGTCATTCAATATGGCAGGAAACTCAACAATCTCCCACTGGTCCACATCTTCCTCGCGGCCCATCTGGTTCACGATCATTCCGGTCAAATCAAGTTTTGACCACCTTGTCATCACTATAATGATAGAGCCACCCGGCATAAGACGCTGCAAAGGGCCAGACTGAAACCACTCCCAAGCAGGAAGGAAAACGTCCGGTCGCCCAGTCTTAGCTTCTTGTTCAGAATGAGGGTCGTCAATGATAAATAAATCAGCGCCACGACCAGCAAGAGCACCTCCGACACCAATAGCAAAGTATTCTCCGTTGAAATTTGTACCCCAACGTGACGCAGACTTACTGTCAGCTTGCAATTCGATCTGCGGAAACACGTCCCGATAGGCTTCAGAACCCACCAAATTACGCACTCTACGGCCAAAATTCACCGCCAAATCGGCAGTGTGGGAGGCCATAATGATCTTTTTATTAGGGTATTTACCTAGAAACCACGCTGGTGCAAGGTAAGAAATCATCTCAGACTTGCCGTGACGGGGAGCAATGTTCACAATAACCCGTCTTTTCTTGCCGTTGGCTATATCTTCAAAGATTTTGGCCAGTCTTTTGTGGTGTGGACCCACTTTATAGCCCGGATATACGTGGTCAATGAAGGTTAAGAAGTCATCTTTACCCACTTCCTGCACAGATTCACTGTCGTACGTCCTCAAAAGCTCCAAAGTATGGATTTTTTGCTCCAACGGCATCGTTGGAAGCGCGTCTTTGATGGCTTTTAGCTGTTCAGGCGTTATCTTCACTGCGTATTACCTTGGCCTGTACATCAATTGTGCGTTTTTCCAGCTTAGCAAGCGTTTCAAGCAGCTCTTTTTCCACTTCTTCAAGGGATTGCTGCTTATGAGTGACCTCAGTGCGCTTTTTAAATGCATCAACACCGTCAACATCACCCAACGCCTTGATTGCACCAAGCCTGACAGTACTGTTTGGGTTCTCTGTTTCGGCAACAAGCTTGTTTACCACGTACAGTTTAAAGTCTGCCAGCTCCCGCACAATCATGTGGTCGTACTCAGCCACCATACCGGCAAGATATGCAATGGTTTCGTTGGGGTAGTTAGCTAAATCAGGTGTTGTTTTATTAGCAACAACCTTTTCCATCAACTCAAGGGCTTGGCCTCGGTTCTCAGGGCTAGGCTCAATTGGTTTTCCGTTCAAATCAGAGATCATTTTGACCGTGCGTGCACGCATCTCAATCTCTTCCTTTGGGGAAAGAGGGGGCATAGCCTCGGTGGCTGAGGCTGGTAGCGGAATATCCGCTTCGACATTAGGCATCATCTGCATAAGAGGGAATCGCACTCCTATAAAAGTCAGGTACTAGCCGCTTAATCGCTAGCTTTCGAAAAAAGTCTTTGCACAGCTTTCCCTGAGAAATAAATATACCACATATTTGTAAAGGGTGGTAGGAATCCTACCCGGGGGGTGTTCCTATATTGAGGGGGTGGGGTAAACCCTAGACGCTTTTATTTTTACTTGGCGTTGGCTTAGAAATGCTTGGGGTACTTGGAATGGTTGGAGAAATACGTGGTGGTTTGTGTAAGTCTTAGAGTATAGGGGAACACGGGAGTCCCAAAGTCTCTTGTGGGGGTCGGGTATGGGTGGGTCGACCCCGCCAGAACTTTACTTTTAACCATGGGATCAGCTATAACAGAACCATGCAGAGCAATAGTGCTGTGCTGTAACAGGAGAGATAAATGTTTAAAGCATTATGGGTTTGGTTGACGCATTACAAGGTTGTAGTGCAGTGGGAAGACAAGTTGTGTGTTCACTATGCATACACAATGAACGAAGCGCTGAGTTGGTCAGCTCAGTATCGTACCGACAACACGACAGTGCTGATCGGCATCAGGGGCAAGCTAGTCGCGGCACGCGGCCAGTGGTAAACCGAGGGGCTTCGGCCCCTCTTCTTTAACTAAGGAGAGAAACATGAGAGCAACGAATGAAGCTTTGCGCACTGTGCGTCAGCATGGTGTAGAGCACACACTTTGGTGTATGAGTTTGAAATCCGCTGAAGTAGCGCAGTTGCGTGTGAGTGATCCCGATTTGCATGAACAAGTGAAGCGGGTACGTAACGCGATGAACCGACAACTTGCGATCAACACGCGCAATGTTAGCCGGGAGGATTAACCAAAAGGGCCTCGGCCCTTTTGATACCAGTTATTTGTCGTCGCGGGCGTTAAGCGTGCGCGAGTCAAGCGGATCACCTAGCGATTCACACCCCGCTGAAACTTTACTTTAAGGCCTAGGGTCAGCTATAACTATTACATCAGGTAGACAATTCGGTCTGTCTGATATTTCAAAATGCTTTATTAGGAGATATTATGTCTAAAGCAAAAAACCAAGCCGCCCCTTCATTGGGTTCTGTCAACGTCACTTCAATGAAGGACGCGGGTTATCAGTCAGCTATCAGCGACGAACGCAAAGATAGCGTTGCCCGTTATGTCTATTCACAATGCCCTAACTTCACCAACGAAGTTAGCGACGAAGTTAAAACCCAGCTTCGTGCGGGTTGGGCGCTTCGTTGGCAAGAACTGAACCCCGCTGTCAGCTATAACGATAGTTGGGTTCCAGTAGAGAACGGCTCTTATGTAATGACTGTTGACGTTTGCTTCAGCTACAGTCAGCAAGCCTTCGGTCAGTTAAAAGAAGCTGACCCAGTCAAGCACGGCGTTATTAAGGGTATTCGTGATGCCTTTAATAAGTATGCTTCTAATCGAATGGCTGACTTGAAAACGGCTGTTCGTAAGGTAGAGAACGAAGGCAAGCCTAAAGTGAAAGCGCCTACCAAGGGTTTCATTCAGTACATTGATGAAACATTCAAGGCTGTCAAGGCCAGAGCTAAGACAGCGAAAGCAAGGGGTGATGATTCAGCCCCCGATGAAGTTAAATTGCGCATGGCCATCGATGCCTTTCACAATACTCTAAGCAAGTAACATTGCACCGACCTAGTCAGCCGAAAGGTTGGCTAGGTTTTTTTTCGCCTGTAGCTTTTGATACCAGTTATGTGTCCCCGCGCGCGTCAAGGGCGTACATGCCAAGCGCACTGTTTACCGTTTCAGGCCACGCTGAAACTTTACTTTAAGGTCTAGGGTCGGCTATAACTTAAACACCAGATGACGAGGTGTTGTCTGGATTAACGCTTACTTGGAGATACCATGAGCAAAGCAACAAAACCCCAAGAGACAATCGTCTCATCTTTCAAAGATGCCGCATATCAATCGGCAAGGTCTAGCGAAACAATGGCCACCATTGCTCGTTTCGTTTATGCGCAGTGCCCTACATTCTGCGAATCACAACCAGATGAGGTCAAAACTCAACTGCGCATGGGATGGGCTTTGAGATGGCAAGAGTTAAACCCTGCCACTACATTCGACAATGAATGGAAACCAAACCCCAAGGGAGGTTTTAACAATAGCATTGATTACTGCTTGTCATACTCTCAACAAGCATTTGGACAACTCAAAGAGGCAGACCCCATCAAGCACGGTGTCATCAAAGCCGTGCGTGATAACTTTAACAAGTATTGCTCTAATCGTCTGGCAGACCTCAAAGTCGCTGTGCGCAGAGTTGAAAACGAGGATAAGCCCAAGGTCAAAGCCCCTACAAAACAATTCGAGGATTTCGCCAAAGAGTTGTTTATCACAATGAAAGCCCGAGCAAAGACTGCCATCGCTCGAGGCGACACAACTGCACCAAACGAGATCAAATTGCGCCAAGCAATTGATGCGTTTAACAATGCTTTGAAGTAAGCAGACCATGCACCGTCAGTTTAGGCTGGCGGTGCATTTGATACCAGTTATAAGTCCCCGCGTGCGTGAAGTGCGTGCGCGCGAGCCAAGGCGATCAACTACCGTTTCAGGGGTGCGTGAAATGCATAAACAAACAACAGCCATTACCTATCTCAAGCAACGCGTCCTGTGGATAACTTTATTTGTTCCAAAATTCCAATTAGCGATTCCAAAGTTCCAGCCCAGTTGGAATCTTGGAATCTGACCAAAAAGCAAATTCCAATTTGGAATTCCAGTATTTGCCTCTTATGTAAAGTTGTTCCAATCTGGAACACAAAATTGGAATCTTGTAAGTGCTTGATTTTAAACAAGAAAACACCACTTTTGACCTAAAAATTCCAAAATTCCAGTTTTTTAAAATAGGACAACCGGTTGGAGAAATAATTTGGAAGAGCAAGACTGTGTCAGCAAGTGCAACGCATAGCAATATGTGGTTTTTCAGCTATTTTCTCATTTTGCCCGACGTCCCTGCAAATCGCTGGAATCTTGGAATTTTGGAATAAATATAATTTTTTTTTTTTTTTACTACTACTACTACTCTACTCTTTATATTCATTTCATAACCTTAGTAGTACTTTTCCAGATTCCAATTCACCCCAATTTGTTCCAAAAACCCGTTCCAATAACCCCCCAAAAAGTCTAACTGTACATATCCAATTCCAATCCCTGTACACTACGCCCCAAGCCCCGCACCTCAACAAAGTCACCCCACACCCCTATGTTTATAAGTAAAGTTATGTTACAATTGAGTCTGAGTCGGGGAATAAGCGCCTGCAAACCTCTCCAACTCAAGCCTTTGCCAACCCCAAGACGACCAACAATCGTTTCACGGGTGGGTGAAATCAAGTTAGTTCAATTCAGTTCAATTTAGTTAGGAGTCATCATGAAAGCTAAGTTTGTCGTCTCTCCCTCCCTCGTTGCCAAAATGCAACGTGAGATGCTCGACCATCTCCCCCGTTCTATCCGCAAGACATTGCGCATTACAACCCCCAAGGCACAACCCATTGCTAAAACACCCATCGACACAGACCAAATTGTGTCTGACTGGTTAGCGATTCACGACCCCATGAACGAGTCGCACTACTACTGCACAAACACAGTTGACCCAGCGTTTGACTTTGACGAGTTCCGCGACATCGACAATGAGTACGAGGGTCTGACAGTTGTCAGTATGGGCAAGGACACAAGACGTTGGCTCAAGGGCTACAACATCCTGTAAGCAAATTACAGACAACAATTATTCCAACACTCCACAACTTGATTGGGAAACAACATGAAAGTACGCACAAGATAAAAACTGCGGGCATACCGCAAGACAGGCGGACCGATCAAC
>Ga0164293_10001973_pt1 | contig 17359 bp, 11 predicted proteins | sample GEODES118metaG_FD_111487 | JGI IMG/M metagenome (GOLD analysis project Ga0164293, IMG submission 111487) | Eutrophic lake water microbial communities from Lake Mendota, Wisconsin, USA - GEODES118 metaG | ecosystem: Environmental > Aquatic > Freshwater > Lake | place: USA: Lake Mendota...
CGAATCTCCATCTCAACCAGCTCCAACAGTTCAGGATCGTCAACCAGGTCAACTTTATTCATGAATACCACGATCTGGGGTACCCCTACCTGGCGGGCAAGCAGGATGTGCTCCTTGGTTTGTGGCATAGGACCGTCAGTCGCAGCTACAACCAGGATAGCACCGTCCATCTGGGCAGCACCGGTGATCATATTCTTCACATAGTCAGCGTGACCAGGACAGTCAACGTGAGCATAGTGGCGGTTCGCGGTCTGATACTCCACGTGCGCTGTATTGATGGTAATACCACGCTCTTTTTCTTCAGGAGCAGCATCGATTTCATCATACTTCTTTTCCTGGGCCCATCCTTTTTTCGCAAGGATGTTCGTAATAGCCGCAGTCAAAGTGGTCTTACCATGGTCAACGTGACCGATAGTACCAACGTTAACGTGGGGTTTGTCCCGCTTAAATTGCTCTTTAGACATTGTTATCCATTTTAGGTTGTGTATACAATTGTTATATGCTTGGCAGCCAAAGCTGCTTATTGCTGTGTTTTTGAGCCGTTAGTGAGAATCGAACTCACGACCTCTTCCCTACCAAGGAAGTGCTCTACCCCTGAGCTACAACGGCTAATTGACCCAAGTGGCTGGCCACCGGAGGTGCAGGCAGAATACCTGACTGCAACACCGGTAACCTACAAAGAGCGGGAGACGAGTCTCGAACTCGCGACCTATAGCTTGGAAGGCTATCGCTCTACCAATTGAGCTACTCCCGCATTAAAAATCCGCCCCCGTTACCAGGACTTGTGCAGTTCCGACTGAACGGAACAAGTGGGCAGGAGAGGATTCGAACCTCTGAAGTCGAAAGACAGCGGATTTACAGTCCGCCCCATTTGGCCGCTCTGGAACCTGCCCAACCTATCAAAGAGCCACTTGTCGGAATCGAACCAACGACCTACTGATTACAAATCAGTTGCTCTACCGGCTGAGCTAAAGTGGCTTATTTCAGGTTCTGCTAAAAAGAACTTACCCCATTTTTTGGGAAGGCAAAGGTAATGGAAATTGTGAAATGCAAAAATTTTGAAAAAGAAATAATTATCCTACCGGAAGAAAAAAAGGGCCTTACCGGCCCTTTGCTTATGCAGCTTGTTTCTGTTTTGTTTTTTTAATCTGGGAAATGATTGATTCCAGGGCATTGTCAAATGAGGCTTCGAAGGATTTTGAGGTGTGTTTTACAAAAAATTCATGGCGGGGAACTTTTACCCTGATCTCTGCAACTTTGTCTTTTATCTGGTGAACAACATTATCCAGTTTCAGGTAAACTTCAATTTTAGTAATCCGATCATGAAAATTCTCAATTTTCATGATCTTCCTGTTAACGTGGTCAATCAGTTTTGAATCAGCGTCAAAACGCACTGTCTGAATGTTAACGTTCATAACAACGACTTTTTTTTGGTGAAACAATAAATAAAGATCTTTTCGGGATAAGCCCCTACTGCTTTACTAATTTAGGCAAATACAGGAACATTATCAAATCAAAAATGATGTAAATCCGTTCCTACATTTGTAACGGTTATAACCTTGTTAATAGTATGGAAGTTACGCTTTGGGATGGGCTTTTTTGTGTATATCCTTAAGCTTTTCTATGGTATTGTGGGTGTAAACCTGCGTGGCGGCCAGGCTGGCATGGCCCAGTAATTCCTTGATGGCATTGAGGTCCGCGCCGTTGTTGATCAACTGGGTGGCAAAAGTATGGCGCATCACATGGGGGCTTTTCTTGGTCACCTGCTTAAGGTCTTTCAACAAACCAGTCACCTCGCGGTAAACATATTTTACATTCAGTTTGCGGCCACGGGCGTTCACCAGCAGGCATTCCCGATCGGGCGCCTCAAACTCCACCAATTTGGCCTGCCTGTAAGCGACCATTTGTTCCAGTAACTCCTTTTTCAAAGGGATGATCCTTTCCTTATTCCCCTTTCCCAGAACCTTGATCTGGTGCTGGTGCTCATCTACATGCCGCTCTTTCAGGTCTACCAACTCACTTACCCGCAGCCCCGTGTTATAAAGGATCTCAAGGATCAACTGGGAGGTCATGCCTTTCCACGATTCCGTTCCAGACCTGCCCTCAATCAACTCACCCGTTTGCTCCTCTTTCAGGAAAGAAGGAAGCCTTTTCCCGGTTTTCATCACTTTCAACGCCGAAGCAGGATTCCCCGCAGTATTTCCTTTCTTCCGATGAAACCTGAAAAACGACTTAACTGCAGATATTTTCCGGTTAATACTCCTCGCCTCCATGCCATCGCCCTTTAGAACCGCGAGCCAAGACCTCAATATAGGCGCTGTTAACTGCTCTACTTCTGGTGAACCATACTTGATCTGCAAAAAATCATCCAATTGATGAAGGTCCGTGGCGTAGGACTTGACGGTATGGGCCGAATACCGCTTTTCAAATTGCAGGTATTCCAGGAAGGAAGGAATAAGAAGATTTACAGTTCCGGGCATAAAAAAGCAGCCATAAGAGCTCATTACCCTATGGCTGCTAAAATTATGTAAAAGCGATCAGGAATCGATGATCCCTGCTGCGATCTGTTGCTTATAGACTGCTTTTAACACTTCTGCCCTTCTTTTGATGGAAGGCTTGGTGAACGACTGACGCTCCCTGAGCTGAAGCAGGATCTTAGCTTTCTCAAACTTCTTTTTGTACTTTTTGAGCGCTTTGTCAATGTTTTCGCAATCTTTTGAATCTATGATCAACATATGGTATACCTCCTTTGAGTAATTAAGGGTGGCAAAGATAAAAAGATCCGGCCAAATAACAAAGAGTTGTTGTTTTTTAGTTTTCTCTCCCGATATTGTTGGCAAATTTCGGCATGTTTACCGGTATCATTGAGTCTCTCGGAAGAGTGGAAGGGGTTGTGGAAAACGGCCAGAACAGGAGTTTTTGGATCAGCTCCCCCATCTCACATGACCTAAAAATAGATCAAAGCCTCTCCCATAACGGCATTTGCCTGACCGTGGAAGCCAAAACAGACGAGTACCATCAAGTTACCGCTGTGGCTGAAACCCTCGAAAAAACCAACGCGTCAGTGTGGAAAATTGGCGACCTGCTCAATCTGGAAAGAGCCATGACCATGCAGGCCAGATTAGACGGACATATGGTGCAGGGTCATGTAGACGCCACAGCAAGGTGCACAGGCATTGTTAACATGGAGGGTAGCTGGAAGATCAGCTTCAATTTTCCCCAGAAATTCCAGACCCTGATGATCGAAAAAGGCTCTGTTTGTGTAAACGGTATCAGCCTGACAGCATTTGACGTAACAGAAAACAGTTTTTCCGTTGCCATTATACCGTACACGTGGGAACACACCAATCTGAAAACGATCCGTACCGGCGACGATGTCAATATTGAATTTGATATGATCGGGAAATATGTCGAACGATATTTGCTGATCCACAAAATAATGACCAACAAATGAGTATTCCCTCAATCTCGGTGGTAGTGCCTGTTTGCGATGAAGAAGAGAATATCCTTCCCTTCTACCGGGAAATACTGACGTATGCTCCGTTGGATTTTGAACTGATCTGGGTGGACGATGGCAGCAGTGACGGTACATTATCCCGCATCAACGAGATTACGGAAAACGATACACGTGTAAAAGCCATTTCCTTTTCCCGCAATTTTGGCCACCAGGCCGCCTTGCTTGCCGGATTACAATTTGCAAAAGGGGAACTTACCCTGATCATGGATGGAGACCTGCAGCATCCGCCTGCCATGATCCCCGGAATGATCAAAGAAATTTCAAATGGGTTTGACATGGTTTCAGGAAGGAGGGCAAATGAAAAAGGACTCTCTTTCAAATCTATCAGTAGCTCACTCTATTACCGATTCCTGAACTTTCTTTCGGACACGGAAATTGAAAAAAATGTGGCTGACTTCCGCCTTTTCAATTCGAAAGTCAAAGACGCTATCCTTTCATTTCCTGAAAGAGAAATTTTCTTGCGCGGTCTGTTTGCGTGGATCGGGTTTAAGAAAACCTGCTTTGATTTCGATGCGCCAGCTAGACGAGCAGGAAAAACGAAATACCGCTCGTCAACCATGCTCAGCTTCGGCCTCAAAGGCGTGCTGGCTTTCAGCTTTAAGCCCCTAAGGATCTCGCTGTTCATAGGCCTTGCCATCTCTGCCTTTGCTTTTGGATTCGCTATTTATGCCATGATCATGTTTGCCCAGGAAAAAACAGTTCCGGGCTGGGCTTCCATCATCATTGCCGTAATGTTTCTTGGAGGTATTCAGCTGATCATGATCGGACTGATTGGCGAATATATTGCCAGCCTCTTCAGTGAGACCAAGAAAAGACCGCCATTCATCATTAATCAAAAGATCAACTGCTGAATATGAAGCGATACCGGCCGTTGCTGTACATCGCGCTCATTATGGTCCTGGCCTATTTTCCGGTAATCAGTTTCACGTTTGCATTAAAAAACGACTTTTTCACCCAGTATTTCCCCCAACGGTTCTTTATTGGCGAGGCACTGCGGCATGGATATTTTCCTTTATGGAATCCTTATATCAACTACGGAATTCCGGTTTATGCTGATATGAACGCCGGTTTCTGGTATCCACTCACCTGGCTGAACGCGCTGGTATCAGGGTACAACGCCTACAGTTTTACCTTAGAGGCTTTCTTTCACCTGCTCGTTTCCGCCTTTGGTATGTACTGGCTCACCGGGCTTTGGAAATTAAAAACCCCGGTCAGGATCATTGCAGCCGTGTCCTATGCCTGCAGTGGATTTCACGTTGGACAGCTTCAGCATTACAACTGGATCACAGCAGCCGCTTGGCTACCCTGGTGTACACGGGCTATGCTCGATTATTACCTTACTCCTTCCATAAAAAAAATAGTCGCCGCCATTTTGGTCTTCACCCTTTTCATCACCGGCTCCCATCCCGGAATGATCATAGGTGGCATCTATTTTTTTGGCATGGTCACGATCGCGTTCTTCCTCGAAATGAAGAAGGAAGATGGGAAGGTTTTGTGGTACGCTCCCCTTGGTAAGATAAATGCGAAGGCTTTGTGGTACACTCCCCTTGTTCTTGCCACCATGATCCTGCTGGCGGTGTCAGGTATGGCTTGGTGCTATTGGGAACTGATCCCCCTTTTCACAAGAGCCACGCCAATCGAGCCTGGAGAAATCTTGATAAATGCGGTAGACCGTCATTCCTTCCTGTCGCTGCTTCTTCCACTAACCTCAGCGACTTCCTCATTTGACATCGCCCTGCAAAATCTGTACGTCGGACTGGCCATTTTCATATCTGCCATCGCCGGTGTTTTTATGCTAAAGCGAATCCGCACTAAATATTTTCTATTTATTGCGGTCTGCTTTTTATTCCTTGCGTCAAACCTGCCTGGAGTGGGCTTTCTCGCTGAACACCTGCCACTGCTGGGATATGTAAGACTGAATAGCGAGTTTCGGATTTTCGGCATGCTGGCGCTGATCGTTTTCGGCGCGCAAGCGCTCGATCAATTGTATCAGAGGTCCGCCGGGCTTCAAACCATCTTCCTGATACCCGGATTGATCTCTCTGGTTATCCTGCTTTTTAGGTTTGATGTCCTCCTCCCACTCTCAAACGAAATCAGGGAGATCGATAATAAACCCGGGATCAGGGACTTTATCAGAGATCTTAGTTTCAGCAAGGCCTTCGCCATTCAATCCATCTTCCTCATTCTGTTTTGCACGGGACTGTACCTGGCACTGCTGAAAAAGAAATCCTGGTTCATATTTTTTGCTGTTCTGGATCTGGTGGTCGCCACTCTCTTACATCTTCCATTTACCGGCACTGGAATAAGGTCAACAAAGGATGTCCAACAACTCATTGCGGTATCACCAGGAGGATTTCCTACACCTTCACTGGCATCTGAGAACTCGTATATAGTATCATATCCGGAAACTGATAAGGTGATCGGCAATTGGAGTATGTACTCAAAAAAAATCGGAGTTAAAGACTGGTATCCCTACCCCATTTTATTGCGTGGCAGCGAGCATTATTTTGAAGGGGATCACCCAAAGCTGTATGAAAGCGGCACAGCATTTATTTTTTCACCATCGGGCCCTGCGAATATCCGGATCATTGATTTTAACCCGGGTTTGATCAGGTTTGAAATCAACCTGAATCAAGATGCCACAGTTGTAATCAAGCAGAATCTTTATCCTGGCTGGGAAACACAGGTGGACGGGAAAAGCATTCACCCGGACACTGCTTATACAGCATTCCCTGCTATTTCGCTAACGAAAGGCCCACATATGGTAGCGCACGAGTTCAGGAAGCCCCTGGTGAAAATACTGATGCTGATTTATGCAGTTGTATTTCTCCTGATGCTGGTTTATACCATTATCGCATCAAATACATTTTCCCGTAACCGCTCTTAAAGTATTTATCAGTAGAGGAATCATTATAACGGTCTCCGTTGATTCCACTCAGGTTAAGCTTTTCAATGCCTTTGCCATTAAGGTTTGTGATCACCCGGTACAGATAAACCCCGTTTGCGAGTTTCTGTCCATACTGATCCGTTCCATCCCATTTAAATTCAGTGATGTTCCTTCCTATATGGATAGGCCCCAATTCCTCTTTGGTAATATCACGCACAATTTTGCCTGTAATGGTCATGATCTGTATTCGCAAGTTTTGTGGGATCTCATTACCCGTCAGGGTGAACACAAATGCAGTTGAAGTGGTAAATGGATTGGGATAGTTTAGCAAGTTCGAGATCATGGATTTATTCACCACGCTGAACACTACTTTGTATTCAATAAGTCCGGAGGAATTGCCACTCCTGTCGGACCCCGTTACGATCAACTCATAAAATCCATCCTCCTTAAATAAAGGATTGAAATCGAGCGTTGCCGTATTGTCTTTCGTTCCACCGGAATTAACCGCAGGCGTAAACCTCAGCGTGTCGTTATCGAACCTGTACTCCCTGATTTCATTTCCCGGAAATTTCACACGCACTTTCATCAGCGAAGTATCATCCAGCAACATGAACTTGTTATTATCTGTCAGCTTGATCAAAATATGGGGCCGGGACGAAACAATGTCCTGGTTCAGGATATGCACGCCGTCGAATGTTACATCGAGGGTAGGGTCATACTGATCTCCCTTTACAATGAAAGAACGGTAAAGGAAATTATTGAACAGGTACTGCTCCGGCTGCGCATTGTTGGGATTGAAGTTGACAAAAACGGTGTTGCTGCCTACCAGGCTCCTGGTATCTAATGGATAGCGAAGCACCAGCGTATCCCCTTCTTTCAACGGCTTCTGTTTTGGCACAACAACCTGACGGGTTACATTGGAAGGATCGGTTACCATCATCTGCACCGTAATGCTGTCGAACGCAGACTGACTGATGTTCTTGAATGGAAGCTCCAACATGTAAGGCTGCCCCACCTCCACACTATCCGGAGCGCGGAAGAACAAATTTGGAGCAACGGCCCCTTCCGGAGGCAGGTCGCCCAACAACCGCCAGAAACGAAGCTGGTTGGGCGTACCATTGATCGAGTCTTTGTTGTTCATCTTCAGCCTCAGATAAGGGAATTGTTTCGCATTGATGAACGACAAGGAAGTATCCTGTGAGGACTGTATAGTGCCAAGCAACACTTCTGTTCCCTGGAAGTTTTTTCCAAATACCTGCATCGATACCTTATCAGAAAACGGATTTACATCCGTACCATTCCAGCGTAGCCTGTTCCATGCCAGAGCGGGTCCAAACCACGGAGATTCTATCGTTCCTTCACTTTCAGTAACGGCCACGGGTATATCCACTTCAAGGTAATCGTCAACTTTCTTGCCGAGCACCTGGTAAACAGGGAAGTCTGGCCTTCCTTTCCTGGTCAGGAACAGGAACGGGAAGTTTCGGGTAAAGCTGTCTATTTCAGCAAAGCCCAGATTCTTTAGCGCATGATACAGGGATCTTCCTGAGCCGAGTTGGGTGGTATCGCTCATCCACTCCTGGATGAAAGATGTATTGGTAGTGGTACCCAGATTGGTGATCGAAATATAATATCCCGCAGGGATCGACTCAAAGAAGGCTATTGCTTTTTTACGGTATTCAGGATCAGTATAAGGGAATTCAAAAGCAAACTCATTGTGAATACAAGGAGGCCAGCTTCCAAAACGTCCGAAGCCGTCGGCCTGACGAGAATTCCCCCAAGGCTCCAGCGTTACCTTGTCGTACACCACAATCTGAAGAGACCTATTGCGGCAACCAAAGGTGAGGACAGACCTTTCATCGAGGTTCACCTGCAGCCGGTCATTGATATAGATAGGCAGCAACCCTGTTTTAAAGGAGAGCAGCCTGTTCCTCGTCGCGTACTTTAATGACCGGTCCGCAGCCAGTTCAATCCTGTTGTACTGGTTCTTCTGCATCTGGAAATAGTGCGACTGGTTATATCCGGGAGTACCGTTACTCAGGTAAACAAAGGAAGAAGTGTTCCAGACGATGTCAGCGCCGGGATTCGGAACCGGGGCCGTTCTCCAGTAATATACCGTGCTGTCTGCAAAGGTCAGTGAAGGAACACTGAACTGAAGCAATCCGCCCGGCGACTGGATCGTAACCGTTTTCTTGAAACTTGAATTGAAGAGCTCGGTAGTATCCACTTCCATGATATAGGACCTTGGAGATGCGAGCGGATTAGCGGCAGAGGCATAGAATACGATGTTCTGCTTGTTTACGATGGAATAATTATATGGCGAGATCGGCCTGAGTTCATCCTCTATGATCACAAATGATTTGGTGATCGTGTTGTTCGACTCTGACCTTTCTACAACCCTGCCATCAACATCCAGGGTTACTATGATCTTATTCTCTCCTTTATCAGTAAGCGGGTTTATCGGAACAGAGACCTTAAGAGAATCGGTATTCCTTAACCCTTTACGCCTTGCATTGTAAATGTCAACCAGCGCACCTGACGGCAACTGCCTTTGTATCCTTACCCGAAAAGAGTCTTGTACGGCCTTACCAATATTCATGAACCTGACCGATAGGGTAAAATTATTGTCCGCAACAGATACGGGAGTTGGACTGATACGAACAAGCGGATCCTCGATCACAAAATCAGGCAGGTCTGCAGCGTATAATTTCACTGCCGGATCACCGTGCAGGTTGATCTGCTCCACGTGCATCCGCGTGTAGAAATCTGAAAGCGAGGTGTTCTGCACCATTCTTGTTAGTGCACCTCTTTGTACCTGGCCCAGTGTTTTGCCGTACTGGTCGGTTGAATATGCCCTGTAAAAACCATTCGTATAGATGTTGAGGTAATTAACAATGCCGAAATGGGTACTGGCAAGGAATCCGATGCTGCCCTTATCCCTGGTGAGTACATAACGTTCGGACAGGGTGAACGCTTTCCCCTGGGTCCTTAAGGTATCATACGAAAAGATATTGCCTGCATTACACCCATTCACAATGAATAAAGGATACTTGCCTTTATTGTTGTACTTCTCCGGATCATCAATATTGAATTCAAGTGTGTTGGTAGACGAATGACCGAAATAAGTGAGCAGTCCCAGGCCTTCTTCAAATAATCCCGCCAACTGATCCGAAGTCAGCTGCTCAACGGCCAGTGCGGAATTCTTGCTGAACGAATACACTTTACCACCATAGGAGGTATCTTCCAGGATGCCCTTGTTGATATTCATGTAGCCATATATGATAGACTGCAAATACGGATCACTGCCACCGATGGCATGTACCGCATTTTTCATCCAGGCCCTGTCTTTAATAGTGTTTGGCGCATTAAGCGGCACTGCCTCATATTCTTTGACCTTCTGCAGATAAATATCCACTTCAGTGCCGGAGATGGCTGCGATCCTTCCAATAGGAATATCCGGAACGGGATCGTAATTAGGCGATGCCAGCAGATTATCGGATCCCGGCCAGCCGAACGTTGGAACGAGATCTATTTCATTGGTGACGGCAAAAGACTCATAGGTACGGAAATCATTGTATAGACTACCCCGACCCATCAGGAGCACATACTGCGGTTTTACCGTATAGGTATTTCTTGCGAAGCTGATGAAATTCTTGACAGAAATTGGATGATTCTTTATACCGAAGGCGAACTGATCGACGATCTGCTCGATGTCGTAAATTTTAGCATTATAACCACCACCTTGCGCAGATGCCCGGTAATCCCGGTAATTCTGAACAGGATTACCGCCGGGTCCGACAAACAATTTCGGGTGAGCGATCATCAGGTAGTTGCCCTGGTTAGCAGGTAAAGCGTAGTTTATAAAATTCCTTATGGAAAGTTGGTTTACATTTCGGATCTCTGTTGTTTCTGCATTCAATAACACCATTCGGCGCGGCTGAAGAGAGGGCTTCAGGGCGAACCTAACTAAACCGCCGGAAACATTCCCTATATATCTCCTCCTGTTGGTAATATCATACAGTACAGGCGGCGTTGCTCCGGCGTTGAAATTGGTGATCTCCAGGTAATTTCCCGCAGGACTGGGATTGAGTTGGAATTCGAACCGCTTAGCGCCTCCAAAATTGAAGATCCTGGGATAAGCTATTTTATAGTTCGATACCACCATCCGGTCGGTACCAACTGTGGAGGTGTTATTGACGGCGATCTGCTCACCGCCGGCTCTTCCAAGCACTGATATCGGAAAACTGACCTGGGTTGTTGCAGCGGCAAAAAAATTCAATGCCTGGTTCATGACCTGGGTACCGTTAATGGTCACCCTGAGGTTTCTCTGGTTAAATGCATTACCAGAAGCGCCAACACTGATGACGGCAGCCGGCCCTGTAGTGAAAGGGTATAAATTCTGCGTTTCGGTCAGTGGACTGGATGGGTAAATATCCCTGCTGCTCCAACCTTCGCCTGCATCGTATGAAGATGAATACAAATAGGCCTGTAGCAGCACAGTCGCAAAGCCCGGATTGATCTGCTCCCTGTAACTCTGCACAAAAGTGTATGTAAAAAAGGCGTCTGCGGGCAGGGTATTCCCGGCAACGTTGTTTGTTTCATCGGCTAACCGAAGGTTAGAAGCCGCGTTGTTTATGGTAAGAAAATAAGCTGCGGTATCAGTGAGCAGACTCCAGGTATTATCAAGATGAAGGCTGGCCTGACTGTACAGTCGTGTGTCCGCCTTTCCATCGTTCACTTCTCCATAAAATTCTACAAAGTCTGCAGCTCCTGGTGCGCCCGTTGTTTTGGAAGTATAAACGGGGATCTCAACACCATTTCTGATCAGCTGCAGGTTCTGGAGGGGCGTACTTCCAAGGCCTGCTTGTTGAAGAACCGTGGAACTGATCCGGTATAAGCCTGAAGAGCCTACTTTCAATTTGAAATAGGTTTTATTGTAATCGATCCACTCGTTGTTGTATTGCGCTTTAACGCCCATACCCAGGATCACCAGCAATACCAGTAATAGGTTCTTCTTCATGCCTTCAGTTTTCTTTTTTCTTCTTGACGAGGTTCAGCCGTAAAGAGAAAATATGGGTATACAAAGGATTTGACTGATTTGCCAGATTTGTGAAGGCGTAGTCAATCCCAACATGTTTTAACTTGAAACCAACACCGATACTGGGCTGGTAGATCCAAACCTTCTTCTGATTGACGGTATCCCCGTCGGCCAGTGCGCGTTGAAAGTTGTAGATCCCTGTTCTCAGGAAAACAACATCCTTGTACCCGAGTTCAAGCCCCACCCTCGGATCGATGCTGACGGGGTCTGCACTGACGATCACGTTTCTCTTACCATCGAAGGTAATGTCGAGGTTCGCTTCTGCCAGCAGGTTGAAGTCTTTTGAAAGCCGAAAATCATATGCGGCTCCTGCCACCAGTCTCGGAGCTGTCATCTCTGTAGACTTCACGGGGATATCGTTGTTGGTCAGGTATAATACCTCTTTCTCTTTTTCTGTAAAATTGAAGGTCCATGCATTGAATGTAGTGGTGATATCCCTGGCAGCCAGGCCAAGTTTCCATCTGCCCGTCTGATATTGGATACCAGCGTCGATCCCGAAGCCCCATGCATTGGCAAACGTTCCCACATTCCGGTGGATCACTTTGGCGTTCACGCCGATCGTGAGATGCTTTTTCTCCGTTTTCTTCAGGGTTTGCGCATAGCTGAAGAGGAAGGCATAATCGGCAGAAGAGAAAGAGCGGATATTGTTGTAGTTGATCGACCCATCGGGCTCCACCAGGAAAAGCGTGTTAGGAATATCATCGACCCCAAACCTGAGTATCGAAACACCTATCGTTCTTTTTTTATCTGTCAGGGGGATGGCTAGGCTGAGATAATCATATTTTCCAATACCTGCAAAATACTCTGCGTGCATCATGGAGAGAACGGGATAATCTTTGACATGGGTAAGACCTGCAGGATTCCAGTACCCCGACGTGCCATCGTTCACGGAGGCTACCTGTGCGCCGCCCATGGCAAGTCCCCGGGCTCCGGCGCCTATATTGAGAAATTCATTGGAATATTTCCTGAACTGGGCCTTTGCATCTGCAACACAACACAGCAACAAAATATAGCAGATCAGCTTTTTGATTGAATTCATCAGGTATACTTTCCTATAAGCAATGGTACCGGAACTGGTTGAACCCCGGCAGATTACACAAAAATAACGATTTAACAGGGCATCAGGCCCAATTTGATTGTTACAAATACAAACATTTATAACGCCTTTCGGCCCCCCTATATTGCCTGTTTTCATATCAGCCGATCTGTCATACATTTGCGCAAATTCGAAAGTACGATGAATCTCATTGAAGAGCTATCCTGGCGCGGAATGTTGCAGGATATCATGCCGGGAACGGAGGAACAATTAAAAAAAGAAAAAACCACCGGTTATATTGGCTTCGATCCAACGGCAGACAGTCTTCACATAGGTTCTCTGGTACCCATTCTCCTGCTGGTTCACCTTCAGCGGGCGGGGCACCAACCAGTAGCCTTGGTGGGTGGTGCAACCGGAATGGTCGGCGATCCGAGCGGAAAAAGTGAGGAAAGGAATTTGCTGGACGAGGAAAGCCTGAGGAAAAATGTGGATGGCATTCGGGCCCAATTGGAGAAATACCTCGATTTTGATCCTGCCAATCCTAACCGGGCGATGCTGGTGAATAATTACGACTGGTTCAAAGAAATTTCTTTCATTCATTTCCTCAGGGACATCGGCAAACACATTACGGTTAATTACATGATGTCGAAAGATTCTGTAAGAAAGCGGATCGAAGGTGAAACAGGTATAAGCTATACAGAGTTTGCTTACCAGTTGATGCAGGGGTACGATTATTACTGGCTGTTTGAACATAAGGGCTGTAAGCTCCAGATGGGGGGTAGCGACCAATGGGGAAACATCCTTACCGGAACCGAACTGATCCGTAGAAAAGCGGGGGGCGAAGCATTCGCTTTTACCTGCCCGTTGATCACCAAAACAGATGGCGGGAAGTTTGGTAAAACGGAAAAAGGAAACGTTTGGCTGGATCCCGAGAAAACATCGCCCTACCATTTTTATCAATTTTGGCTGAATGCCTCAGATGCGGATGCTGAGAAATGGATCAAGATATTCACGCTGCTGCCAAAAGCTGAAATAGTAAACGCCATTGCTGAACATCAGGCGGACGCAGCAAAAAGGGTACTCCAGAAAAAACTCGCAGCTGAAGTAACACGCTTTATTCATGGACAGGAAGAGTTGGAAAAAGCGATCCAGACCACTGAAAAGCTTTTTGCAGGTAATGCTGCGGAAAACATCAAAGAGCTAAATGAAGCCGACCTGTTGCTTTCTTTGGAAGGTATTCCCGTATTCGAGGTGCCTGCAAACCTATTTTCGGAAGGAATAGATTTGGTGTCCCTGTTGGCGGACACGGGTGTATTCCCGAGTAAGGGTGAGGCCAGAAAAATGATCCAGGGTGGTGGCTTAAGCCTGAATAAAGAGAAACTGACCGACCCGGCCAGCCTGATCGGTCAAGGCTACCTGCTGCACGGCAAGTATCTTCTTGTACAAAAAGGGAAAAAGAATTTCTACCTCATCAAAGCCGGGTAATCATTTGATCTCCTTCAGCACCTGCCACATATTTTCGGCGACGATCTTGTTGCCTGCAGCATTGAGGTGAACCCGGTCTGACGTAAGGATGCCGGACTCCTTATTTTCCTTATTATTCTTTAGGTTATAGTCGAGAAATGTTTTGCGCAGATCAACCAGCGGCAGCCCATTTTTTGTTGCCAGTCCCCTGATCATGGAGCTGTATTTATTAAGATCACCGTCGAGCTGATTGGAAAAATCTGTACGTTCTCCGATGGCTGTCGGAGTGCATAAGGCAACTTTGATATTTGCTGCTTTTAATTTGTCGATGATGGCAGCATAGAATTTTTCGAACTTGTCGGGATCGGTTCCTGTTCCGTGCGACTGCTTATGCCAGACATCGTTTACGCCTACAAAAATGAACACCACATCAGGCTTCTTTGCAAGCACATCCTCCTCCATTCTCAAATACAGGTCATACACTTTATTACCCCCGATACCGGCGCCAATTAATTCATAAGCATTATCCAGTTTCTGGTCTCTGAGCATCGTATTCATCACATCTACGTACCCACCAGGAGCTACTCCCTGCTGCGTGATGGAATCGCCGAAGAATATGACCTTCTTTTTCCGTTGATTTTTGTTATCACTAGCTGACATTAGTAACAGCAATAAAATGGTATAAAACCAGAAAGAATGACTTGTTTGACGCATGCAGAGCCTTTTTGGATCAAATGATAATGCATCAATATATAAAAACTTTTAAGCTTTTAATTCTTTTTCATCGTCCAATGCCATTAAAAATTTCCGCTCCCTGACCCTGTATGCATTGCCATGTTCACAGAAATGAACGATAAGGTGTTCAATACTTATGGGATTGCCCTGGGGTATGTCTGCAATATTGGTATGCCTGATATCATGACCGTCAATGATGATGACGAGACCTGACCCTACTGCCTCCATCTGGTTTCCATGGGTGACGAGCATCCCTGTGTCTTCCCCAAGCCCAATACCAATACAGGAGGGATTACCCGAAACAGCCTGAGCAAGCCTGGCAAAACGACCCCGCTTCTCAAAATGGGAATCGAAAATCACATTGTCCATAAACCCCAGGCCGGTGGTAATTTTCACCTCGCCTTTCAGGTGTGCCCGGGTGGCATTCCCCTCATAGATCATGGTCTTGCTCATGGCCATAGCTCCGGCGCTGGTTCCCGCAATGAGGAAATCGCTATGCAGGTAACGCTCCCGGATGAGATCAAGCAGTGCGGTACCGCCGAAAATGGTGCTGAGGCGCATTTGGTTACCGCCGCTGAATAGCACGCAGTTGGCCGCTTTGATCCTTTGTTGGTATTGTTCTTCAAGCGCATCTTCCCGGTTACGAATATGCATCAGGCCCACATTGGTGCTACCCGATTTACCAAAGGCATCGAGATAATTGTTGCCCACTTCATAAGGGATCATCGACGCAGTGGTCACTACTTCGATACGAGCTTCACGCCCACCTGCTTCCTCAACGATCTTCTTCAAAATTCCGAGCTCGAAGAAGTTTAAGTTGTTACGGTGCACTTCTCCCCGCTCCAGATCCGCTCCTTTGTCTTCCGCGCCACCGATGGCCAACAGTTTACCTTTTGGGCTCATATGTTTTAAAATGGATAAGTGCCGAATTTATAGAAAAAACTGATTGATAAAATTTTGATATATTGTTAGCTCCACCATAATTAACGCCATGCGCATAGACGAAATAAAAATATTGAAAGGTCCCAACTATTGGAGCATTCGCCGCCCTAAACTCATCCAGATGAAACTGGACCTCGAGGAAATGGAAGAAAAGCCCACCAATCATATTCATGGATTTCTGGACAGGCTGAAAGCCATGTTCCCTTCGATGTATAGCCACAGGTGCAGCGTTGGAGAACCGGGTGGCTTTTTTTCGCGCGTGGAGGAAGGCACCTGGATGGGGCATGTCATCGAGCATGTGGCGCTTGAGTTGCAGTCGCTTGCCGGCATGGAATGTGGTTTTGGAAGAACAAGAAGTACGGGTAACAAAGAAGGCGAATACTATGTAGTATTCAATTATATGGAAGAAGATGCCGGTGTATTTGCAGCCAGGGCATCGGTAAGTATTTGCAGGGCACTCGCCGAAGGAATGCCCTATGCGCTGGAAGATGACATTCAGAAACTGCGTGAGATCAGGGAAAACACCAGGCTTGGTCCGTCTACCGGGTGCATCGTGGAAGAAGCTGCCAAAAGGGGCATTCCATATATCAGGCTGAACAAGCAATCGCTTGTCCAACTGGGCTATGGCATCCACCAAAAACGGATCAGGGCTACCATCGCCTCCACTACCTCAAATATTGCTGTGGATATTGCCTGCGACAAGGAAGAAACGAAATTGCTATTGGAAGCGGCAGAAATTCCGGTTCCAAGGGGCACGGTAGTGAGAACACCTGAAGGCCTTCGGGAGGCGATTAAGAAATTCGGGTACCCGCTCGTGATCAAGCCGATTGATGGAAATCACGGAAAAGGCAACACCACCAATATCAACGACGATGAACAGGCGTTGAAAGCCTTTGAGGCTGCAAAATTATACAGCAGGAGTGTGATTGTTGAAAAATACATCACCGGATTTGATTTCAGGGCGTTGGTAGTCAACTATAAATTTATCTGCGCCGCACTGAGAACACCCGCTTCGGTGATTGGGGATGGCGTTCATACCATACAATGGTTGATCGATGAAACGAATAAAGATGCGCGCCGGGGATTTGGGCATGAAAAAGTATTGACGCAGATCACAGTAGATGATTTCACGTGGAAGATGTTGAATGATCTGGGCTACACGCTGGAAACGATACCGGCTGCTGAAGAATTGGTCCTGCTCAAACCCACCGCCAATCTTTCTACCGGCGGAACGTCGGAGGATGTCACGGACGAGGTTCATCCTGCCAATGTGTTTATGTTCGAGCGGATCGCCAGGATAATCGGTCTGGATATTTGTGGCATAGACATTATGGTGCAGGACTTACGGTCACCTGTAAACGAAATCGGTGGCGCGATCCTGGAAGTGAATGCGGCGCCGGGTTTCAGGATGCATATAGAGCCGGCAAAGGGGCTGCCCCGTAATGCAGCAGAGCCCGTCATAGACATGCTTTTCCCGAAAGGCTCCAGCGGTCGTATTCCTATTATTGCGATTACCGGTACCAACGGAAAAACTACAACCACAAGGCTCACGGCACATATTGCGAAGAGTGCAGGTAAAAAAGTTGGCTATACCACGTCGGACGGGGTGTACATCCAGAATCAGCTGATGATGAAAGGCGATTGCACCGGACCAGTCTCTGCGCAATTCGTATTAAAAGATCC
>Ga0164293_10001974_pt1 | contig 17356 bp, 14 predicted proteins | sample GEODES118metaG_FD_111487 | JGI IMG/M metagenome (GOLD analysis project Ga0164293, IMG submission 111487) | Eutrophic lake water microbial communities from Lake Mendota, Wisconsin, USA - GEODES118 metaG | ecosystem: Environmental > Aquatic > Freshwater > Lake | place: USA: Lake Mendota...
AAATAGAAAGAATTAGATTGTTAAAAGAACAAGAAGAAAGAGAATTAGAAAGAGAAAGAATTAGATTGTTAAAAGAACAAGAAGAAAGAGAATTAGAAAGAGACAGAATTAGATTGTTAAAAGAACAAGAAGAAAGAGAATTAGAAAGAGACAGAATTAGATTGTTAAAAGAACAAGAGAAATCTAAATTATGGGGAGATATAGAAGAAGATTATGACGAATTTGACAATTTTGATAAATTTTTGAGAATTCAAAAAGAACTTTTACCATCAAAAACACCATCAAAAATAAAAGAACCAAGTTTTGAAGATATACCAGAAGTATCAAGACGAACAGGAGCAAAAGATAATAAATCTTTATTACAAAGTCAACATAAATTAAAGAAATGTTTTGGATTATTTAAATAAATATGAAAAAAATAAAAATAAAAATATTAGGTTTAAATGTTCTTTTTTATAATTAAATATAATTAATTATAAAAAATGCCAGTTGATAAAATATTAGTTTCGCATGTAGTTTCAGAAGTATTAATAATATGTGGTGTTACATTTTATTTTCATAAAAAATGTGCTAGACTTCAACAACAAATAGATGAATTAAATTCAAAATTAGAAAAATTAAATGCAAATTCTTATATATCTTCATTAAAAAGACAAGAACAATTTGAAGTACAAACAGTGCAACAAATAAATAAAATATACTCTATTTTAAATAATATGAACAATTTTACTAATATGAATAATCTAAATAACATAGAAAATACATCTACTAATTTTAAACCAGTATATAATGAATCAATTAGAGAAAATTATAATATTGTACAACAAGACTCACAAGTAAACAAACAAGGAACACCAGTACCAATAAATAAACCACAAGCTCATCAGAATACATTATTAAGTGGATTGTCAAACGGTTTATCTATGTTAAGTTCATTACCTATATCAACTATGTTTCAAGTTGTAATGAAAGAAAAACCACCTCATCCTGATGAATTATTTCAAAATATGGATATAAACAAAGAATTAAATAAAAATAAAATTGTTGAAATTGAAGATGAAGAAAATGAAATAGATAGTAACAAATTAGATGATGAATTACAAGATGAATTAAATGATTTAAAATCAAATATAACAACAGCAATGAATACACCAGTATTAACTCCATTAACACCATCAGACTCAAATATGGTTAGTTTAAATTTATGTGAAGATGGTGTATGTAAATTAGATATGAATAAATTAAATAAAAATGAAAATGAAGAACTAGATTTAAATATTCCATTAAACAATATACAAGTATCTGACAATTCAGATACCGAAAAATCTAGTCCTTTAAGATATATATCAAATATACCTCAAAATAAAAGAGGAAGACCAAAGAAACAATAATACTGTTAAATTATAATTTTAATTTTTCTTTCATTTTTAATTTTATATTTTCAAAATATTCATCAACATCAAAATTTTTATTAAAAACTGGTTGATTTACCATATTTAAATATAATTTATCATCGTTATCTAATTTTTTAATTTTTTCTATAGCAATATCAATATTTTCTTGGTTATAATCTTCAATATAAATAAAAGAATCACAATTAAAAAAATCACATATAAACTTAGAACCCCAATATATAGGAATAATAACAGAATTATATCCATGTAATATTTTTTCAGTAATATAAACATCATTTTGACTATTTTCAAAAGTAATTATAAACTTGTATTGGGAAACTAACTTTTCAAAATCATCTTGTTCAAAAGGAGCAAGTATACCTGTATTATTTAGACAAGGACCTAAAGAGTCAACTTGTTTGTATAAAGAAAGTTGATTAAAAAAATCCATTCTTTCAACTTTAGGTTGTTTTGTTATAAAACAACAAAATTTAGGTGGAAGTTCAGTTCTTATAGGTTTATTTTTTAAAAAAATAGATTTTGGAACCTCATATCTATAAATAGTTAGTAGCAATTGAGCAGGACAAGTTATTAAATTTTTAGTTCTAGAATTATCTTTTATATGAAAAGATAAATTTGTATCAAAAATATCATGTTCATTTAGAATAGGTTCAGCATTAAAAAATATATTTTTTTTATATTTATGTATATTTAAATAATTCTGTATAAAAACAGAATTTATAACAATATCAGAATCTAAAATATTTTCACAATATTCAATATCAATAAAAGAAAATAAAAATTTCCAAAGATAAAAAAATTCATTAAATATATCTTTGTTTGATTTCCAAAAATTATCAAAATATATTTTCATTTTATTTATATATATTTTTTAATTGAATTGATATATATATATATTTTTATATTATATTTTTTTAATTAAATTAGTTAAAGAAATATAAAATTAAAAAATTAAAAAAATTAACAAAATAAACATTTACATTTTGAAGATAAACAATCATTACATAATTTTGAATTTTTATTTTTTACAATAGATTCACAATCTTCACAATAATTTAAAGTAACATCTTGCATTTCTTCAAGTATAGTATATTGATTGTGATTATGTTCATTATTAATAACTGTTTTAATGTTTATATTTTTATTATCAGTATTAATATAATTTAAAACATCATTCATATTAAAATTTTTATTTATATATTGATTAAATTTTATATAATAATATTTATTATCTATTGTATTTTTAGAGTAAATAGAAGTATAAGATAACCTATTTAATTCAAAATTATGAAATGAATAAATTTTTAAAACAACATCATTTATAAATTGAGGAAATGAATGTTCAATTATATTTATAAACACATGTTTTATAAATTTATTATATTTTAAAATTACATATGAAAATAATTTTTTTCCTCCAATTACAAATATATTTTTGTTATAAAATAATTTTCCTTTTTTACAATTTTCCATAAAAATATCAAATGTTTTAAATATATGATCAGGTTTATCCGACCCTGACACCTTTATATTTGATAGTTGATTTGAAGATATAACTATATTTGTTCTATTTGGTAATTTTTTTTTAATAGAATTCCATGTATTTGAACCCATTACAATTATATTATTTGAATCATCTATTCTATTAAAATTTGTTGTCATATCTTTAAAATACTTCAAGTCTTCTTTAAAATTCCATGGTAAATTGTTATTTCTTCCAAATAAACCAGAACTATCAACACAAAATATTAAATTTAACATTTTTTATTAAAAATAATAAATATAATTAAAGAGTATTATATATTTAATATAATTAAAAATATTTAATTTGTTTATTTAATTATTTTTTAATAAAAAAATGAATGAATTATCTAAAGATAAAGATGAAAGTACTTTTAAATTTAAAACATTATTATCTGAAGAAGTAATTAAAGATGAAAATGACGAAGGATATGTCCCTTGGACCGAGCAAAGTGATTCTTCCTTGTTAGGCGAAGATGAGTTCCCCTTGGAACATAATACCAACCTAATCCTTGATGATAATAACGAAGAATATACTTTACACTACAGTGATAACGAAAGTAATAATGAAAATAATACAAAAAATAAATACAAATGTGCTTTTACAAATATTTTAAATATACAAAAAGAAAATAAAATAAATATGGAATATAAATTATGGTTAAATAAAAATTATAAAGAATTACAAAGTGCATTTTATATAATTAATAAAAATTATTTTGATAAAGTTAAATTAAATAGAGAAATAAATTTTAAAGAATTTACAGAATTTTGTTTTTTTTCAAATTAATAATTTTAATTTAAAAATTTAAATTAAAATTAAATTAAAATTAAATTAAAAACTATACAATAATTAAAATTAAAAATAAAAATTAAAAAAAACAAAATGAGCACTATTTTAAAAAAAGATTCATTTGTTAATTTTAAAAAAATAAATTTTAAATTTTTATTTAATGAAAATAAAATATCAGTTCCATATTCTTTAAATAATAAAAATATATTTATAATAAATGAAAACTTAAATAAACAAGATTTTGTTTTAAATGTACTTGAAGAATTAAGAGATTTTGATAATAAAAATGGTACTGAATTGTTCAAGAATATATTATATAATGATTTAAAAAAATTTATATTTTATTAATTATAAATTTAAAAAAAAACATTAAAAAAATCTTTAAATCTTTAATATTGTAATTATTTTTTTAATTATGAAATTATTTTTTTCTTAATCTGAATTTAGTTTATTTTAAATAAAAAAGGTTTAAAGAATAAATATATATAACAAAATATATATATAACTCTCAAATCAACTAATAAAATGGCTCCTAAGAAAACTACTGTTCAAACATCAACTTCTTCTGAACAACCTGCTTCAACACCTGTTCCTGCTCCTTCTGAGACTGTAAAGGCAAAGAAGAGTAAGAAGACTGAACAACCTGCTCCTGTAGTTGAATCTACTCCTGTACCTGTTTCTTCTGAGACTGTAAAGGCAAAGAAGAGTAAGAAGACTGAGCAACCTGCTCCTGTAGTTGAATCTACTCCTGTACCTGTTTCTTCCGAATCAACTGTTGTAGAAAAACCAAAGAAAGTTTCTAAGAAGAAGCAAACTGAAGAATCACAATCAACTGAATCCGCAGTTGTTTCCGAATCAACTGTTGTAGAAAACCCAAAGAGAGTTTCTAAGAAGAAGCAAACTGAAGAATCACAATCAACTGAAACTCAATCGAGTGAATCATCTTCTGAAAGTGGTTCAGAAACACAATCAAGTGAAAAGCGTGTACGTAAGGTAGTAAATCAAGATACTTTAAAGACTGATGTTGAACAATTAAAGCAACAAGTTGAAGATGAAATTCAACGTTTAAGAACTTCTGAACAAAGAAATAAGGGTGTTAAATTTTTAAAGGTTGTTAACAAGTCATTAAAGTGTTTATCTAACGATTTGAAGCGTGTCTTAAAGACTAAGAATAAGAATGTTCGTAGTAAGAATACTTCATCTGGTTTTATGAAACCAGTAAGAATTTCAAATGAAATGGCTCAGTTTACTAACTGGGATCAATCACAATTATATTCTCGTAACGTTGTGACAAAGTTTATCTGTGATTATGTTAGAGATAATAATCTTCAAAATCCTGAAGACCGTCGTCAAATTTTATGTGATGATAAGTTAGCATCTTTATTGAAGTATGATAGACAAACTTCATCTTTTCCTCTTACTTATCCTGGTATTCAAAAGTATATGCAACATCACTTCTTTAGTGATTTTTCTTCAGTTTCTGAAGAAGTAGTTCAACCTTAAATATAATATAATATATATTAATTAAAATTATAAAAATAGATTTTTTATTTAAAAATAAATAAAAAATCAAAAAGGTAGGAGGTTACAAATTAAAAAATTATATATATTCATAAGTTGAGTTATAATTATCTAGATATTTATAAAATAACGATTTACAAAAATTATACACTGGTTTTTTTAATTGTGAATTTACTAAATTATGTATTTTACAACTCCATTCAAATAAACTTATAGTAGTAATACTATCATTTATATTTAAAGGAATTAATTTTAAATTTTGTCTTAAATGTTTTCTACATTCTTCACATGGAATAACATATGTTAATGTTTTAATAAATTCATTATAATATACAAGTTTTTCTTTTTTAATATTTGCAGCAAAAAAATGTATCATCATCCAAATTGATGGTCCCCAGTCATTTTTTGTTATTATATTAGTATCAGAAATGGTATATATATTTAATGCTTTTTCATATGATATATTTTCAACAAAAATATAATCCTCTAAATCATCATTCAATTCATTACTATTTACTATTGATTTTATTTTATTATTTATATAAGAAGTACATATATCTATCTGTTTTTTATCCATTTCTAAACTTATACAAAAATTATTAAGTATAGTTTCAACATCTTTTTTACTAAAATTTGAAATGTAATGTTTTATATTTTTTATAAATTTCATAAAATTAACATAAGAATGTAATTTGTAAGACCATTTAAATTTGTCTTTTGTTGTTTTTAAATTATTTAATGAATATTTATTAATGAATTCTTTCATATGTCTTGAATATTCTTCATTTGGAAGAAGTTCACTTATACATTTAATAAATATAATATATGCATTTTCAGTTTCATGTTCTTCACCAGGTAAAGCATTTAAGAAATTAGAAACATAATGAATACCTTTCCATATCATAGAATATGCATATTTATTTTCATTTTTAACTTGTATTAAATTATTAGTTTTTGAATTTTTATACTTAACAAATTTGTAGTTGTTATCTGTTTCAAGTGTATTAACTTTATTATTAAAATTACTATTACTAAAATTATTTAAAACACTTGTTTTTGGAGGAGGATATAAAAATGATGTTTTGTTTAAAAAATTTATATTTTCATAATTCATTTTTATAATTTACAAATAATATTTATTTTTTTATAAATACTATTTTTTATTTAAGGTAATTTTTTGTTTAAATAAAAAATATACATATAAATACTTTTTTATTTATAATTTAAATTTATCAAAATGAAAAAAAATAATAAAGTTAAAATTGTTAAAGTTCCTCTTAAACAAAAGAGCAAGGATATATATCCCAACTTTCCTTCTATGCCTATATTATATTTGGAATTATTAGAAAATAAGGATAAAATTAAACCCGAATTAAGAAATAAAGACTATGTTCCACCTGTAAATGAAATTTCTGATAATAAAACTTCAGAAAGTAAATCATCTGATGATATTGAATCAATTATTTACAAAGATATTGAAGATGAAATGAAGTTGTCTTCAAAAGAAAATAAAGAAAAATTTGATTATAATATTTCAAATTCTAATTCTGATAAGTTTTCTAAATATAATTTTAATGAAGAGACATCAGAATATAATGATAAAGATTACAACGATGATAAATATGATGAACGATATAATGATAAAAATTATAAAGATGATGATTATGATTATGATAAATATAGTAATAAAAAAAAATATGATAATTATGATGATAGATATAGTGATGATGAATATGATAAACATAGTAAAAAAAAATATAAACATGATAAATATGACAAATATGATAAATATGACGATAGATACAGTGATAATGATTATGATGATTATGGTAAAAAAAAACATAAACACGATAAATATGACAAATATGATAAACACGACAAATATGATAAATACGATAAATACGATAAATACGATAAATACGATAAATACGATAAATACGATAAATATGATAAATACGATAGTGATAATGAACAAATAAATCAATATGGTAAGGATAAATATAATAAATTTAGATATAATTCAGATAAAGACGATAGAGTAAATGATGTATTAAATGGAAAAATATTTAATGAAAATAGAAATAATAGAATTGAAAATAGAAATGATGATACACAAAATAAAAATGTAAATACAAATTTACAAAATGATAAAAGTGTGCCTCCAAAATTATCAGAAATTGATAAAGGAAATGTAAATTTTAAAGCTAATCCTTTGAATTATACTAAAATTAATAGACCAGATGAAGATGAAACAAATAAAAAAAGAGAATTATTGTTTCGTTTTGATATTTTAAGACGGTCATATAAAGGTGCACATATTCCTGAATATTCTGAATATACAGATTTAATAACACTTCAAAAATCATATGACGATACAGTAAGAAGATTAGCTCTTGATTCTAATGTTGAAAATTATAAAAAATATTTAATTGGAGGATTTATGTTGGTAGAATATGTATTTGGTATGTGGTTTAAATTTGATATGAAAGGATTTACACAACAACAAATGTTATCTATGAATTCATATGAAAGATTACTTATTGAAATTGGAGAAAAGAATTATATTGAAACTGAAAGTTCATGGCCAGTAGAAGCAAGATTATTATCAATGATAGTTATAAATGCGGTTGTATTTTTAGTATCTAAAATGGTTTTTAATAAAACAGGTGCAAATTTATTAAATATGATGAATTCAATTTCTGGTATAGGAGGAGATAATAAAAATACAAATCAATTTACACAGTCTTCAAATAATGTTGCAAAAGAAGAAAATGAAGTTCAAGAAAATATAAATAGTGCAAATGGTTTAAAAAATGGTACTGGAGGAATGAATATTTTTTCACAGAAAAAGAAAATGAAAGGACCAAATGTTGATTTAAATGAATTTACTTTTATAAGCGAAGAAGATACAAAGAAAAAGAATAACTAGTTTTTTCTTAAAAATCTAGAACACTTTGGATGTTTTTTTCTAATTTGACTATATGCAATTGCTATTGCTTGTGATGGTGATTTTATTTTCTTATTTCCTGATTTCATTTCTTTCATATTAATACTTATTTTTTGACTTACTTTACTTTGACAATATTTTTTTGAATTTTTTTTATATGTTCTCTTACTTCTCTTACTTTTCTTACTTTTCTTTGTTAGTTTGCTTTTTTTTAATTTAGGTTTATTGCTTTTTTTATATGAACGTTTATTTTTAGAATATTTACTAAGCATTTTTAATAATAATAAATATTATTATTAAAAAAATTATTCAAATAATTCAACAAAATCGTTTTTAACAAGAGCATTAAAATTGTTAACTGGTCTTATACTTAAAAGTATATTTGTTTGTAAAAGAGGATTAGGATAAGAAGGACTTAAATAATCATTTTCTTGATATTGAACAACAGTTTGTCCGTCAGGCATTAATATTCTAATTCTAGTATCTTTATCAGGTCTATATGCTAAAATTTGTCTTTGTTCAGATTCATTATAGGTTTTTAAAACAAAAAAAGAAGTAGGTTGGTCATAATATGTTTTATCTATATAAACTTTAAAAATAACATTTTGATTATTATTATTTGAGTACATAATACTTGTATTTCCTCTATCACCTTCATTAAAAATTTCAACATAAAAGAAAGGATAATTATCAAGATATCCTCCGTTACATACTTTTAAAATTTTATTTGGCATAATTAAATGTTTTAATCTAATTTCATAATATTTTATTTCAGTATAAGGAAGACCTCTATAATTTAAAGGTCTATAATTTTCTCTAATTAAACTATTAAAAGAAATTTCATCAAAACCATTATTTAAAAATCCACTCAAAGGCATAGCAGGAGATATTGTAACATAATAAAATACTTGTGATAAATATAAAAGTGGATATATAGTGCTATTAAATGAATTATAAGGTGCAACTGAATTTATACCATAAAAAAATGTTGCACCAAGAGCATTACCACCAGGTGTTACATCTTCAAGAGTGAGAGTATAAGGCTGACCAGCAGTTAAATCTAGACTTAAATCTGATAAAAATATAGAAGTTATATATGGTTCTAATAAATTTTCAACTTGATAATCTTTTTGGTATAAAATTGCACCAGCAACACCAGAACCTAATCTATACTTAATTCTAATAGTTCTTTGAGAGTTATTAGGAACATCTACATAATCTGGATTTGCTAAATTTAAAGATGAAAATGAACTTAAAGCAATTAAAAAAGGATTGATAACACCAATATTTTGATTAAAAACAAATTCAAAACCAACTTCACTTCCAACAGGTATAATATCAAATGGATTTAATGTTGAGTTATTTACTATAATGGGAGCATCAATTGTAGTATTAAAAAAGAATCTAGGAAAAATATCAAAATTAATAGTTGATGAATAATCTGTATTACCACCATAAATATAAATATAACCATTTGCATTATTATCACCAGTAACATCTCTAACAGAAAATAAATAATTGTTTCCAGAAGTTACAGGAATTGGCCCAAAACCAGAAATTATATAATCTAAATGAGAAGAAAATGTTGTTGTTCCAAGTGTATAAGGTATAGCCACAATTCCAGTTCCAAGCAAAGTTAAAGAAGAATCATAAAAATTAACTTGTAATAATCTTTGTCTTGGAGGACCAGGAGTAGTAGATTGAAAGCACATTAAATTTAAGGTGATGTCATTAATATTAGTATTTGAATTAGCAACAAAAATAACATATTGTTCAGTAGATGTACTTATTGGCTGAGATTGAACAAAATCAGTAGATGCAAAATTATCCCATATAGTAATTTCATTTTTATTAATAACATTAATTGCATTTATTTTTAAACATGGACAAAAACCATTAAAATTTGTAGTTATTAAAGATTGAGTATTATTTATTTCTGGTGCTTCTATATATCCATTAAAATTTATATATCCTGTATTATTATTACCAGCAGGTGTAACATCTTGAAAAGTTACAGTATAGTATGAATTTGGATTAAGATAAATAAGAGGACCAGTATAATATGAGTTATCAATATATCTAAAATCAACATTTAATTGAGTATAACGAAATGTATTATTTATAGTATTTATACATAAAATAAAATCAAGTTGTTGATTAGCAATAAATGGAATATTATCTGAAGGTGTTATATAAAAATTTACACTAAAATTAATAGTATTAACTGATGGATTATAAAATGATTTTAAAGTAGTACTTGTTCCTGAAATATTTACTTTTAATATAAAATCATTAGCATTAAGAATACCATCTGTGAAACCATTAAATGTTAATGTAATTCCAGCTAAATTTTGATAATTTGCTGGAATAGTATATGAAGAAGGTAATGCAGTATCATTGTATCCATTTGGTAAATAATTAAATGCACCTGAATATAACCAACAAGTATAGTTTGAAGTTGTATTTGTAAACGTAAGAGATCCTGAATTTATATTTAATGGAGTATCTAATTTATATAATTCAATTTGATTTGATGGATAATTATAAAGAGTAATAGTCATAGTAAAATTTGTAATAGGATTTGTTACAGTGTTTATATTTGATGATATCGCAAATATAAAATCTAAATTTTGTTCAGGATTTAAAACTAAATCTAAAGCATTATCTATTTTAAAATTAATAGTAAATGCACCACCTGGTGGGTTTGGATCGACTGCTATATTACTTTTTGTGTATAAACTTGTATTTGAACCACTATTGTTTATAATCAAAATTAAATCGTCAGTATTTAATCCAGTTATAGAATTTCCAGTTAAAGTTACTACTATATATGAATTTTGATTGATATCTGAAGGAACAACATATGAACAAGGGTTATGATTAACATTATATTTATTTGGTAAATATACAAAATTAGCTAAACCATTTGAATATAACCAATAAGTTGTATATGTTTCATCGCTTGATAAATTATAATTATTAAAAATAGTTGAAGGTAAAGGATTATAAACTGAATTATTTAGAGATATATTATTTGAATATAATACAGTATTATTAAGATTTTGACCTTCTATAATTTTAACTTGTAAAATTCTATTTGTTGTATCATCGAATACATCTGTATCAAGAACAAAATAAAGAGGCAAAGATAATCCTTGATTAAATATTCTAATTCCTTGTTCTATTGAAGTGCTAATAAAACTATTATTTCCAAAAGCATTTATTTGATTAACATAATCAACTGAAAATCCTTGAAAAGTTAAATATGGAACACTTTGAAAACCAAATAATTCAACATTTATAAGAGAATTGTTAGAACCTATTAAGTTTATAAATCCATTTGCGTTTCCACCATCTGTTACATCTTGTATAAAAACATTTACAGTATCTTGGTTATAAGTTGTTGTTCCTATTGTTCTTTGAGGTCTTAATAAAACTGGAGTTTCAAAATAAATTGTTACAGTTTGTTCTGTATAAGGAACTACTGTTATATTAGAAGTAGTTCTGTAATATTGAATAGTTTCAGGTATGTTTAAATCACCAACAAATAATTCAATAATAAGTAATCTAGAAGCCTGTGAAGAAAATACTCGTATATCCATGGTATATAAATAATAATAATTTGTTCCAGTATAAAGAAATGATAAACCTTTTGAATTATAATAATTTATTAATTCCATATCTGCTTGATTATTTGGATTGCCATATTGACCGTAATATTCTTGAACCCAACTTTCTTGTGGTACAATTTGGTCAAATGATGTAATTGATGAAGTTTTTTCTCTATGTGGTCCATTCAAAAAACGAATTATACTATTTAAATATAACTGTTTTGAAATAGAAAAATTAGAAGATAATATACTTAATTGATTTACACTTTTATCTCCTGAAATTTTATTTACAATTGGAAAAGTTTGTCCTGGAATATATTTTAATTCAATTGGTACAATATTTGCAGTATAAAAGTTTTTAAATTTTCTAAAAGTATATTTTTTACCAGGTTGAGGAATTGCAACAAATGGTCTATCAACTGTTACAACCTTTGTAATATTATCATAATAAACAACATTTCTAAAATCTCCATCTATTTCAATTGTTGTATTTACATAAAAGTTTGGAATATTACTTTCAGATTGATCTAATTGAATGTGCAATTCGTCCTTACTATAACCAGTTACATTTAAATTAGCAGGTTTTGAGGAATTTGATATAGGTGTGGCATCATCTATTAAATCTACAAAGTTTTGATAATAACTTGTAAATGTATTTGTATTATTATTAAACACAGGAACATTATAATCACAAGGATTTGGATATAAATTTCTATTTCTATAAGTACTGTCAAAATCCATATATTTTTTCGAAATATCTGTTAGATTTTCTTCATATACTTTTGGTTTATTAATTTCTTCAATGTAATTATAATATTTTTTTCTATTTTTTACTGATTCTTCAATCTTATATTTATCAAGGTCATTATCATATGTTTTATTTGACAATTTTTTCTTTTTTTTTAATGGGACATAATTCAAATAACTCATTTTATTTTAAGTAAATAAATATATTTAATTATAATTAAAATTCTTTATATTTACATATTATTTATTTAACAAAATTTCCATTTATTCCCACATTCAGCACAAGTTACAAAATTAGTCATAGGTTCATCAGAAGAACGTGTTTGTAATTGATAAGAATATGTTTTCTTACTTTTACATTTAGAACAAGTATGAATACCTTCACAAACTTGAATAGATTCAGTTAAATACTTGAATTGTTTATATTCCTTAAATCTTTGAGTTGAAAATTCATTTGAATCAAATAATACATTATTTTTAGATAATTGTTCATATAATAATATAACAACTTCTTTTTGTAATTTTGTGTTTAAATTATATTTTAATTTTGTATATATTTCATATGATATTTTTAAATAATTATTCAAAAATTCTTTTTCTTCTAAATGTTGTTCATATAACAATTTTAAGTTATTATTTTTTTTATATAATCTTATACAAACGTTATATATATTCGATTCTATAACTTTTATATCTTTTGTATTTACTTCTTTAGAACCATTTTTTAAAAGGTTTGATAATAACATTTTATTATTTTCTCTTAATTGTTGAATTGTTTTTGGTTCATGTCTCGAACTGATATCTAAGGTTACAGAAGACTTTTTTTCAACATTATTTGATATTTTTAAATGTTTAAGATTATTAATTAATTTATAACCAAAAATATTTTTTCTTCTTTTTATTATCTTTTGAAATTTTATTTCATTATCTTCTATAAAAGTTTCATTATTATCTTCAATTTCATTTTCAATACTTTCATCATCAATCGAATCTATTTCTTGAATTTCACTTTCTATATCATCTTCTATGTCATCTTCTATATCATCTTCTATATCATCTTCTATATCATCTTCTTCAATTTCTTCTTCTACTTCATCGTCAATTTCCTCTTCAATTTCTACTTCTACTTCATCATCAATTTCCACTTCATCATCAATTTCCTCTTCATCATCAATTTCCTCTTCATCATCAATTTCCTCTTCATCATCAATTTCCTCTTCTTCTTCAACTTCATCATTAATTTTATCTTCATCAATTTTATCTATTTTATTTTTAATTTTAATTTCTTTATTTTTTAAAAAACTTGAAGTCATTTTATACTCTATCAATTCGATTAATATAATTTATATTTCAAATTAAATAAATCATTTTTTTATATTATTTTAAAAAAAATAATATAAAAAAAAAGAATGTGTATAATTGGATTTTTAGTTATTTTATTTTTAATTTTAATTTTATTTTTTATATTAAAAATATTTTTAAATATAATAAATAAAATTAAAACTTATAGGAATAAAATCAAAACAAATAATATAATAAAAACAACAGATAAATGGTTTGAATTATTAATAAAAAAAGATAAAGATTTATTATATGATATGTTTTATAAAAAGAATACAATAATTGTAAAATTACAAGATAAAGAAACAATAAAAAATAATATAAAATTTTTTTTAGATTATTTTATTAAAATTCCAAAAATAAAAATATTAAAAAAGGAATATAATATATCAAAAATATCAGATAATATATATATAAATACAGTTTTTATTTCTTGGGAAATAAATAATTCATTTAATAAAAATTTAAATTTAAAATTTATTTTTATTTTTAAAAATAATCTTATTTTTGAATTACATTTTTTTGAAATTTAAAAATCATAAAATTACTTCTTGTTTACACATAGGACAAAATTTATTATCTTTTAACCACCATATAATAGTTGCATTTTCTAAACATTCTTCTCCATTTTCATGAAATAAATGACCACAAGGTAATTCATAATATTTTTGTAATATTTCAATATCATATTGACATATGCCACAACAAGGTTGTTTGTTTTCAAATAAATCATTATCCATTATTTTATATTTTAAATTTGATAAATTTTTTGTAGGAATTTTATGTTTATGTTTATTATGAAATTCTTCTGGGTCATTTTCAATTTGATTTAATAATTGTTCATATTCTATAATTTCTTCTAAATTTCCAACTTTTTTTTCTTGTATATAATATTGATAACTTAGTAATAAAAATCTACATCTTGGTAATATTCCATATTCACAAATATATTGTTTCATAATATTATAAACAATTTCGCGATTATAATTTTGTTCTAATCTATTAAAACAAACAAAAAAATTACATCTACATAATTTAATTCTATCTAACCAGTTTATTCCTTTTTTTATAATGTCATCTAATGTAATTGTTTCTAATTTTTCTGTAATATAATTATCATCAATAAAAGTAAATGGTGAATAACCACTTGTTATTAATTCGTATACAATTCTAATTAACATGTCATTTATAAAAATTCTACTATTGTTGTTTTTTTCATTTCTTATAAGTTTAATTAAATGTTGTCTTATTTTATCTGTATGTCTTGTGATACCATATGTATATGATTCATTGTAACCAATATTTACAACAGTTGTGTATGTTGAAGTTAACATATTAAATGAACTAGACATTTTTATAAAAATGTATTTTATTGTGTTTATTTTATACTATTTATTTTTTTATAATTTCAATTTTTTAAATTATAAAAAAAATATTTATTTTGGTTGTGTTGGTTTTAACATATCAGAAACAGAACCAACAACAGTCTGAAGATCAATACCATTATTTGTTAAAGTTGAAGATAAATTTGTAGCTATATTGTTTATATCAATGCCTGAACTATCCATGCTTTCTTTTACATTTCCCATTATTCTATTGATATCAATAGTTCCATCTTGAAAACCTGTGCTTATTGTTGAAACAACTTCATTAATAACTCCAGAATTCATAAGACCCATAATAGCACTTATAGGATCAGTTGCATTTGGATCAATACTTTTTTCAATCTTTTCAACAATATTAGAAACAAAATTTTCTTCTTTTTCGGTTGGTTTTAATGTACGTTTTAATAATGAAACAGTTTCATTATTTGGGTCATAATCATTATACAAAACTAATAAATGACTCCATATTGCTTTCTTTGATTCTTCATCTGCCATACTAAATATTTCATCCATTTGAATTTTTACTTTTTGAGAATATACAATATTTGTTTCTTTTAATAAAGATGCATTCTTTTCCATAATTGCATCCCTGTTCTTCTTTAAAAAATCACGAAAATTATTTATATGTTTTCTAATAGCATCTTTATGTGTAATTTTAGTCTTATCCACTAAATGTTTATACAACATTAAAGAATGTTGTTTCTTACCATACAAGTCTGATAAATCACAAACAAAATCACAAATATGACTAAAGGTTTTATAATTACCGTCCATTTTATATTAGTTAATATAAATTATGTTTAAAATTACTATTTTATTAAATAATGTAATTATTTAAACAGGTTTAGATATTTTTATTAAAAATTTTTTTAAATAACATATTCAAAATCCATTTTATTTATAAATGAAAAATGTTTTTTTATATCATATCTATGATATAAACTTTCAGGAACTGTAACTAAATATCTTTCATATATTGTATAAAAATAAACTGGAATATTTTCTTGAATAATTTTATATAAAAAATCTTGAATTAGTTTTGTGTTATCATATGATAATTGTGTAAAACATATATTTGTAAATAATAAATTCTTATTCACTAATTCGTTAGATACAATTATATTTGATTTAACATCAAAATCAAATTTTTCATAAATAAATTCATTCCAATTATCTCTTTCAAAGTATAAAATACCTTTATTAGATGTTAGTTCTAATAGTTTTGAAATGTCATCTAATATCCAATCTTGTGCACTTGAAATAAATCTATTATGTGATTTTTGTATATCACTATCATTTGTATTGTTAGGCAATTCTGTTGCCATATCTGAAAATGCAAGTAAAGGATACATAAAGTAATTATTCATACAATCTAATCTGCACATATCCCAATCAATTGCATAATTCATTCCATTTGCAATTAAATTTGTTAATAGTTTAATTGCTCCTCTTTTATGTATAAAATAACAAAATGTTCCTCCGTATGAATTTTCCATAAATTTTTCTGGATTATATTTTTCAATTGATATTTTATCTACATTATTTACATTTTTCTTTGAATGATTACCTAAAAATATAATATCCCAATCTGGAAATTTTTCATTCATATTATCTGGTACAATTTTTAAAAATTTTTCTGCTGATTTTGACATTAATACATCATCTTCTAATACAAGATACATATCGCATTTATTATCAGTTGTTAATTTACCCCATAGTTTCATATGACTAAATGCACATCCCATTATACCTTTTCTGAAAAAAGCATCAGATGTATGAAATATTTTACGCATTTTTTGATTTAATACTATTTGTTCACCATCTACTGCATCTTCTACTTCTATATTTAAAAGAGAAGTTATATGTTTGTTTTTTTCATAAAAATCTTTTAATCTATCTGGTCTCCTCTTTAAATTAATAACAAAAGTTTTAAACATTTTATTTAATTCTGTTTTTTGTTCTTTTTGTTCTTTTTGTTCTTTTTGTTCTTTTTGTTCTTTTTGTTCTTTTTGTTCTTTTTGTTCTTTTTGTTCTTTTTGTTCTTTTTGTTCTTTTTGTTCTTTTTGTTCTTTTTG